>OLSX01000003.1_pt1 | contig 278741 bp, 271 predicted proteins | sample 1673141 | NCBI WGS metagenome assembly OLSX01 (sample SAMEA3136759, study PRJEB25190) | human gut metagenome | biome: human gut; feature: human-associated habitat; material: faeces | place: Austria | collected 2013 | reverse complement strand
TAAGGTATATGCAGTTATGGGAAGAACTGGCGGAACAGCGCAACGAAGGCAGAGAAGAAGGAAGAAAAGAGGGGCGTAAAGAAGGCAGGCGCGAGGGAAAGCGAGAGGGAAAACAAGAAGGCAGAATCAGCGAATGTATGGAATTTATCCAGGAATTTCTTGAAGAGCTGGGGAAGGTGCCGGAAGCGCTGCAGGAAAAGATCAGGGCGGAGCGCAATCTTGCAACCCTCAAGGACTGGACGAAGAAAGCGGCGAAGGCGGAGTCCATCGAGGCGTTTGAAAAAATGATTCTTACCTGAAACAGACGGCGAAAAATAGGTGATCATTACCCCGATAAAGTAAAGTCGTACAAAATAACGGTAAATAACCTTTGGAAACCTTGATTTTTTTTCGGCATTGTGCTATTGTACAGTTTGTGCCTTGACAGGTGTAAATACAACTGACAAGACAGACGAAAACAAAAGGAAAAATAAATCAAAGGTGGAGACCATGGAAAAATTAAAAAAAGTACTGAATGAAATTTTTATCGACGGATTGAGCGGTATGGCGACCGGGCTTTTTGCCACGCTGATCGTAGGAACTATTATTCAGCAAATCGGTAATCTGATACCGGGAGCAGTTGGAGAGTATCTGTTTTTTATCGGAAAGGTGGCGGCGGCGGCGACAGGAGCCGGGATCGGCGTCGGAACGGCAATGCGTTTTAAGTCTAGTCCTCTGGTAATCGTATCGGCGGCGGTCAGCGGTATGACAGGCGCATTTGCATCCAAGATCATTGCAGGCGCTTTCTTAGTAGACGGCGTTGTTAATCTTGCAGGTCCCGGAGAACCTTTGGGAGCGTTTATAGCGGCGGTCGTGACGATTTATTTCGGCAGATTGGTTTCAGGCAGGACAAAAGTGGATATTTTGATTACGCCTCTGGTATGTATTATGACGGGGTCTGCAGTCGGTTTAATTTTGGGACCGCCGATTTCGGCGTTTATGACTTTCCTGGGAAGCCTGATCAACGCAGGAACCCAGCAGGCACCGTTCTTAATGGGTATTATCGTATCGGTTCTGATGGGAATCATATTGACCCTGCCGATCAGCTCGGCGGCTCTGGGCGTAATTTTAAATCTGTCCGGACTTGCGGCGGGAGCGGCGACCGTAGGCTGTTGTGCAAATATGGTTGGTTTTGCTGTTGCAAGCTATCGAGAGAATAAAGTGAACGGATTGTTGGCACAGGGACTGGGCACCAGCATGCTGCAGATCGGTAATATCGTAAAGAAGCCGATCATCTGGCTTCCTGCGATCATAACAAGTGCTATTTTGGGACCTGTTTCCACCTTAGTATTCGATATGACCAATAATGCAACCGGCTCCGGCATGGGAACAGCGGGACTGGTAGGACAGATCACAACCTATCAGACAATGACGGCGGATGCTTCCGCAGGAGTTGTGTTGTTAAAGATTGTATTGCTGCACTTTGTATTTCCGGCGATTCTTTCTTTGGGAATCAGCGAGTTTATGCGTAAGAAGGGTTGGATCAAAGAAGGGGATATGAAGCTGGAAGTATAAGAAAAGTAAAAAAATAAGAGCTAGAACATATCATTTGGGGGCTGTCGCATTTATAAATTTTTGTATGGATCACGGAAACACGCTTTCGCTCTACAAAAATTTATGAATGCGGCAGCCCTTTTAAAATCCCTAATACTTTTTCCTGAATCTCTCTGATTTAAGCAGCGTTTTTATTTATATATACATACTCAACTTTTTCCGGCATCAGACTCTTTTCAAAATATACAGCCAATAGCTGAGCGCCAATTCCTACTTTTTTAAAAGTTGAAAACGGAACTACCACATCCTTTATTTCATTATTATCCAACCGAAGCGTCAAAATATAGCTATTATAAACCCGCATTCTCCAATCCATTACCTCAAATGTCTTATACATATCCTTCCAGGAATAACGAATATGAGGATTAACCACATCTTTTTCGATACACTTAGCATTGCATACAAAAAATATTTCATCTCTAAATTTTTTATAATACCCCTTCAATACAAATATTCCTGTAATATATATAATTCCATAAATCACTAAAACAGCAATATAATACTTTATATAAAGAAAACCGGCTTGTCTCAACCCATCACTTCTTGCTTCCTCTATTTCTTTTCTCTGATTTTCCACATATTTTTCCTTGAGTTCCATAAGAGTAAGCGTGTTCATTGGATTTGAAGATGTTAACATTCCATATTCTTCCATATCCTTCATAGCCTGCACCATATAATAATCAGGGGGACTGGTAGGCGAATAACCAAGGATTTCCTGTGCAATTTCTTCCCCTTTAAATGATTGACAAATAAAAATAATTAATATGATCACAGCACCCAGAATAGTTTCTGCCCACAAGAGCACCCTTTTTGCATGCTGCATAAATTCTTTTTCTTCCTCAAGGATTACCATTCTGTCCTTCTCATTTGCCTTTCTCCATCCTTCCTCCAACTTTATTCTCCTCCCTGATCTGACACTATACTGATAATCAATTTATCTAAAAAATCCTTTATATATTCACAATTTCTTTTCACACCAATTTTCCAATACGCATCTTTCACAATGCGCTTTTCTTGCCGTGCAAACGCTTCTGCCGTGATAGATCAGTTGGAAATTGATGCGGTTCCAATGTTCCCTTGGCAGTACCTCCATCAATTCCCGCTCCACCTGCGTCGGATTTTTCCCTTCCGCCCATCCTATGCGTTTTGAAATGCGAAACACATGGGTATCCACGGTCACCCCCGGTATTCCGTAGGCATCCGCAAGAAACAACGTTGCTGTTTTTCTTCCCACTCCGGGCAGCTCGACCAGTTGCTCAATGCTAACAGGAACTTTCCCGTTATGTTCGTTCAATAATTTCAGACAACAGTTTTTGATATTCTTTGCTTTCATTTTATAGAGTCCGATGCTTTTGATTGCCTGCCCGATCTCTTCCACAGGAGCCTCTGCAACCGCCTTTAGAGAAGGAAACCGTTTCCACAATGCGGGAAGCGTTTCATCCACCTGCTTATCGGTACTCTGGGCGCTGAGCATAATGGCGATCAAAAGCTGCCAGTCATGGTCATGGAAAAATCCTTCCTTTGTCACTCCGTATTCCCGGTCCAATCGTTTTAAAATCTCTTCCGTCTTCTGTTTCGTCATCATTACCAACCGTTTTCCTGTCTGTACTATCCTGTTTCTTCTGTTCCCTAAAAAAGCGCGCATATCAGCGCGATCCCAATTAAGATTATAAGGAAAGCGCCTTTATCTCCGCCGCGGCGGAGCACAAAGTTTTGCGGATCTTTGGAGTTAATATAAACAACATATTCTTGCTTTTCATAACCATCCAATTCTTTCAGAAAACGATCCGCAAGATAAAGTCCGATCATGCACGCTCCCCACAGAAAGCAGTACGTCTCCATAAAAATGTACTTCCGCTTCCTTCTCTTCCTTACATTGCCATGCAAAAACCAACCATGAAGCATAAGTCCGACTGTAAAGATCATAATCCCCAGCCAGACCGTCTCCTGCATCAAGCACAAAAGAATGATTTCAACCGCGATGGCTATGAACCATGGTATTATATTCATTGCATCTGCCCTCTCGTTTAATTTGCCCTTCTGACCGCCTCTTTCATGGACTTCACATATTCTCCCACATAACGCGGCGCGTCTTTTCCGTACTTCGCCACCAGTTTTACAATCGCGCTGCCTACGATAGCTCCGTCGGAAAGAGACGCCATTTTTTCAGCCTGCTCCGGCGTGGCTATGCCGAATCCGATGGCGCAGGGCGTATCGGTCACTTCTTTTACCAGCTTTACCATAGCGCCGATATCCGTTTTGATTTCTTTTCTGACTCCGGTCACGCCCATTGAGGATACGCAGTATACAAAGCCCTTCGCCTCTTTTGCGATCATTCTGATCCGCTCATGGGAAGTGGGCGCGATCATGGAAATCAAATCCACGCCGTAGGTTTCGCAGACGCCGGATAATTCGTCCTTTTCTTCATAAGGGATGTCCGGTACAATCAAACCGTCCACGCCGCATTCCACGCAGCGTTTCATAAATTTTTCCTTGCCGTATTTTACTACCGCGTTAGCATAGGTTAAATAGACGATGGGAACCGTCACTTTTTCCCTCGCTTTTTTTACGGTATCAAACAGCTTATCCGTGGTGCAGCCCGCCGCCAGCGCCCTCTCGTTTGCCTCCTGGATTACCGCGCCCTCTGCAATCGGGTCGGAAAAAGGAATCCCGATTTCGATCAGATCCGCGCCCGCTTCTTCCATGGCGTATAAAATCTGTTCCGTCGTCTCCAGATCCGGATCTCCTCCGGTTACAAACGCGATAAACGCTTTCCCGTTTTCAAATGCTTTTCCGATCTTACTCATAGATTTCCACCCCCCGATATCTGGCGATCGCCGCCACATCTTTATCTCCTCTTCCGGAGATCGTACATACAATGATCTGATCCTGATTCATGGACTTCGCCATTTTCATTACCTGTGCAACCGCATGGGCGCTTTCAATTGCCGGAATGATGCCCTCTGTGCGGGATAAGTACTCAAATGCCTGCACCGCCTCTTCATCCGTAATCGGTACATACTGCGCCCTGCCCGTCTCATGGAGCATCGCATGTTCGGGTCCGATCCCCGGATAATCAAGCCCCGCGGATATCGAATAAACCGGCGCGATCTGTCCGTATTCATTCTGGCAAAACAGCGATTTCATACCATGGAAAATACCTTCGCTGCCGTTTGCAACAGTCGCCGCGTTTTTTGGATTATCAACGCCTAACCCTGCCGCCTCGCAGCCCACCAGAGCGACTTCCCGATCCTCTATAAACTCATAAAAGCTTCCCATGGCATTGCTGCCGCCGCCCACGCATGCCACGACGGCATCGGGCAGCCTGCCTTCTCTTTCCAGTATCTGCGCTTTGATTTCCCTGCTGATAACGCTTTGGAAATCCCTGACGATCGTCGGGAACGGATGAGGTCCCATCACGGAACCCAGCACATAGAGCGTATCGTCCACCCGGTTGCTCCACTCTCTCATGGTCTCGTTGACGGCGTCCTTTAAGGTCATCGTGCCGCTGGTAACCGGGTGTACCTTTGCTCCCAAAAGCTCCATGCGGTATACGTTCAAAGCCTGGCGCACGGTATCCTCCTTGCCCATAAAAATCTCGCATTCCATATCCATCAGCGCCGCTGCCGTCGCCGTCGCCACGCCGTGCTGCCCTGCGCCGGTTTCCGCAATGACTCTTGTCTTTCCCATCTTCTTTGCTAAAAGCACCTGCCCCAGCACGTTGTTGATCTTGTGGGAACCCGTATGGTTAAGATCCTCCCGCTTCAGATAAATCTTCGGTCCGCAAAGATCCTTCGTCATCTTTTCCGCATAATATAATAAAGACGGGCGCCCCGCATAATTTCTATTCAAATCATCTAATTCCCGGACAAACTCGGGATCGTTTTTATAATGCTCGTAAGCATCCTCCAACTCATGTATGGCGTTCATCAAAGTCTCAGGCACATACTGACCGCCATAATTGCCAAATCTTCCTTTCTTCATTTTGACTCCTTTCTGACTGTATCTATCATTTCTTTTATTTTTTCTATGTCCTTGCAGCCGTCTGTTTCCACTGCGCTGCTAACGTCTATTCCATAGGGATTTCTCAACCGGATCAGCTCCGACACATTTGACAAGCCTATTCCTCCCGCCAGAAAATAGGGAATACCGATATCTTCATCGGGCGGCAACCCGGCAATATCAAAACGTTTCCCGCTTCCGCCGGGGATCCCCTTTACCCTGGCGTCAAAAAGCAGATAATCCGGCTGTAACATTCTTGCTTCGTCAATCAGCCGCCTGTTTATTTGCAGGATTTCCTGTTCCCGCTCCCCGGTTACCTCCAGCGTCGCATCAATTCGCACCGCTTTGATCATCGGAATACGGACTCCGTCCGTCTTTGCCAGTTCCTCTTTCAATTGGTTTACATAATATATATCTTCCTGCCCGTGAAGCTGAATGGCGTCGATGGCGCCTTCCCGTACCAACTTTACCACATGCCCGACCGGTTCGTCCACAAAAACTCCCACGGCAGAAATTTCGGGAGCCAGCGCATCCTTTAACGCTTTCGCCGTCTCATCGGATACGAAGCGTTTCGTATGGGCAAAGACAAAGCCGATGTAGTCGGGTTTATACTGATTGACCGCCGCAATATCCTCCATGCGCTTCAGCCCGCAGATTTTTATCCTGCTCATTCCGTCACCCTCCTGTCTGATCTCAGTCCTTTTCACAGCCCTTTCGCAGCTCATCAAGCATCGCCTTCTTATCGGGGCTTTTCATCAGCGTCTCGCCGATCAGCACGCCGTTGACACCCGCTTCCTGCAATACCCGGATATCGTCCGCTGTTTGGATACCGCTTTCCGCCACAAACAGAACCTCCGGCGGCACCAGCTTCCGCAGCCGTTCGCTGTTATGCACGTCTACGGTAAAATCCTTTAAATTCCGGTTATTGACGCCGATGATCCTCGCACCGGCGCGTACCGCCATGGCGATTTCCTCCTCGTCATGCGCTTCCACCAGAGCCGATAAGCCCAGTTGATCGCAGATCCCGATATATTCTTTGATTGTTTCTTCCCGTAACAGGGCGCAGATCAACAGCACCGCGGACGCTCCCAGGACTTTCGCCTGATAGATCTGGTACGCGTCCACCGTAAAATCCTTCCGAAGAACCGGCGTTTGTACCTTCTTTGTAATTTCCTGCAGATACCTGTCGCTTCCTAAGAATTTACTGGGCTCCGTCAGCACCGAGATACATGCCGCTCCGGCATGTTCGTAAGCCTCGGCTATCTCCACATAGGGAAACTCTTTTGCAATCAGCCCCTTGGAGGGCGACGCCTTCTTTACCTCGCAGATAAAGGAAATGCCCGGCTTTCGCAGCGCCTGTTCCACGGGAAATTCCCGTTCCCTGTCCGTTACGCATTCCATTGCAAACGCCCTTGCCCTCATTTCTTCCGGCGATATTTCCTTCTGATCCTCCGCCACTCTTTTGCGCGCCGTATCGGCGAGGATATCTAAAATCGTCTCCGCCATTTTAATCTCCTATTCATTCGTTGCTCTTACAAACGCTTCCAGCTTTTTTGCCGCCTTTTTCGCAATATAAATGCAGGCGCCGGCATTGAGCACTACCGCGTTGCGTTTCGCTCCCTTTTCTCCGGCAAGGATGGCTCTTGTGATCCTTGCATTTTCCTGAGGATCTCCGCCGACCATCTCTTCCTTTGCCGCCGTCGCAAGACCGAACTGCTCCGGCGTAATCTCATAGCTCTTCAAAGCGCCGTCCCTGATTTCACACACAAGGGTAGGCGCGCTGATGCTGATTTCATCCAGTCTGTCCGTACCGTATACCACCATGCCGCTTTTGACCCCCAGCTTCATCAAAATCTCCGCCATGGGTTTTACCAGCCCTTCCTCATATACGCCCATCAACTGCATATCGGCAAACGCCGGATTGGATAAAGGTCCTAAAATATTAAAAATCGTACGGATACCCAGCTCCTTTCTGACAGGCGCTACAAAGCGCATTGCCTTATGATAAATCTGGGCAAACATAAAGGAAATATTTTCTTCTTTTAACACCTTTTCCATCTTAGACGGTTCGATCGTAATATTGACCCCCAGCGCTTCCAGCACGTCCGCCGCTCCGCATTTACTGGAAACGCTGCGGTTGCCGTGTTTTGCAACGGGGATTCCCGCCGCCGCCGCTACAATCCCCGTCGTTGTGGAAATATTAAAGCTGTATGCCTCGTCTCCGCCCGTGCCGACAATTTCCAATACGTCCGTATCATGGTTCAATTTGGTGGCATGCTTTCTCATTCCGTTAGCGGAAGCTACTATTTCATCAATGGATTCGCCTTTCATGCGAAGCGCGGTCAGATACGCCGCCATGTGCATCTAGCTCGCTTCTCCGCTCATAATCTCATCCATACATCCTTCCGCCGTTTCATAGCTTAAATCTTTTCCTTCTACCAGTTGTGCAATTGCCTCTTTAATCATTTTTTTATCCTCCTAAATCCGATTACTGTTTTCTATTTATTCAAAAAGTTCTGTAAAATGACCGCTCCGTCCGGCGTCAGCACGCTTTCCGGATGAAACTGCAATCCATATACCTCATATTCCCGGTGCCTGATCGCCATAATCTCGCCGTCCGCCGTCGTACCGATGACCTTCAGGCATTCCGGCATTGTTTCAGGATCAGCCGCCAGTGAATGATACCGCGCCACAGGTATCCGCTCCGGCAATCCCTCAAAGACCGCCTCCTCTTTATCAAGATCCATCAGACTCTGTTTCCCGTGCATCAGTTCCTTTGCATAAGTGATCGTTGCTCCGTAGACCTCGCAGATGCCCTGGTGTCCGAGGCAGACGCCAAGGATTTTGCTCTTATTCTGCATTCTCCTTACCACATCCTCACAGATGCCCGCATCCTGCGGTCTGCCGGGTCCCGGCGATAAAATAATATATTCCGGCGCCATTGCCTCCACTTCGTCCACCGTCATTTCATCGTTGCGGATAACCTTGATTTCCTCTTTTGCGATGGTTCCGATAAGCTGCACCAGATTGTAAGAAAAGCTGTCATAATTATCAATTAAAAGTATCATGATCCGTTCACCTCGCTCGCTCGTTTTACCGCTTCAATGACTGCGCCCGCTTTGTTGGCGCATTCCTGATATTCGTTTTCCGGCACGCTGTCCGCCACAATGCCGGCTCCCGCCTGAATGTATACCTTATTTCCTTTTTTTACCGCAGTCCTGATCGCGATACACACGTCCAGATTGCCCGAAAAATCCAGATAACCGATAGCTCCGCCGTAAATGCCCCGGCTGTCCTTTTCCAGCTCGTCGATAATCTCGCACGCGCGGAATTTCGGCGCTCCCGAAAGGGTTCCCGCGGGAAGCATCGTTGCAATCGTATCGCACCCGTCTTTTTCTTTTTTCAGCCTGCCGCATACCACGGACGCAATGTGCATGACCTTGGAAAAACGGTGGATTTTCATATATTCCTCTACGACAACGCTGCCGTATTCCGAAATTTTACCGATATCGTTTCTCGCCAGATCCACCAGCATATTGTGTTCGGCGCATTCCTTTTCATCTTCTAAAAGCTCCCGTTCCAAAGCCTCGTCCTGCGCGGTATCCGCCCCTCTTTTTCTCGTTCCGGCAACCGGAAAGGTCGTCAGCTTTCCGTTCTCCAGTTTTACCATGGTCTCGGGAGAAGTCCCCGCGATCTGCAGATCCCCGCACTGGATAAAATACATATAGGGCGAAGGGTTCGTAGTCCGGAGCACCCGGTAGGTGTTTAACAGGCTGCTCTCATAGTCCGCTTCAAACCGTCTGGAAATAACGCCCTGGAAAATATCCCCTTCCCTGATATAATGTTTTGTCTTTTCCACCATCCTGCAATATTCCTCCTTGGAGGTGTTGCAGGTAAAATGCACTTCCTCCTGCGCCGTTTCCGGTTTCAGGGGCGCGGTATCGTAGATCATATGAATGATTTTCTCGATCTCCAGGACCGCTGCATTGTACCCAGTCTCTCCCTGCTCGCTCCGGTAATTGACAATAACAATGATTTTTTGTTTCAGATGGTCGTATGCGATGACCTTATCGAACAGCATCAGGTTATAGTCGTCAAATTCGCTTTCCTTTAAATGCAGTTTCGGCTCCGCATACCCGATCATCTCATAAGAAAAATGTCCCACAAAACCGCCTGTAAAAGAAGGCATTCCTTCGATTTTAGGTGTTTTAAATTTGGCAAGCTGTTCCCGTAACGCCTGCATCGGATCTTTCTTTTCCTTTTGCTCGATGGCTCCGCTTTTTATAGTTACCACGCCGTCTTTACAGGAAATCTGCATCAGCGGATTGACGCCTAAAAAGGAATATCTCCCCCATCGGCTCCCGCCCTCCACACTTTCCAGTAAAAAGAATCGGCTGTCTACCTGCGCCAGCTTCCGAAGCAGAGTAATCGGCGTTACAACGTCCGCGTAGATCTCCCGGCATACGGGAATAATGTTGTATTCTTTTTCGTATTGCTTTGCCTGTTCGTAATCCGGATCATACATTTTGGGTTACTCTTTTTTTAGAATTTGTGAGATTTTGGGGACGCTATGCCATACGCCGCGCCATAGCGTGAAGAGGACTTCACGCCTGATGCGGCGTTCGCCGCATAATCCCCAAAAAGTCTTGCCGATTTCATGCAAGCATGAATCGGCAGGACTTTTTTAGGATTGCGTGGCTCATTGCTCGCACAAAAAAAAGCTCTGTCCCTTGAGGGACAAAAGCTTAATATCTTCTGCGGTACCACCCTGATTGATAGATAATCTATCCGCTTATTCTGCATACTCACAATATGCACCCTCCTGATAACGGGCAGGGAACCCGTTGGCGTCTACTCCCTGATCGGTTTCAAGCCACCCTCGCAAGTCCATTCAACTGTTTCCTCCATACTGCATCCCACCTGCCGCAGCTCTCTGTGATGTGCTCCACAGCCTACTTCTCTCGCTCATCGGTTTCTGTTTTGGTTTATCTGTTTAACTGAATAAAGCATAAGGCAATTTTAAAAATCTGTCAATCCCTTTTTTCAATTTTTGCGACTTTCATGCCCTTTGTGTCTTTCATGCCTTCGCCGTTTTTGCCAAACATTTCCGCCTCAAAGCGCCGGGACGGTCGGTAACAGAGCAGCGCGATCAAAATCAAAACCGCCGTAGTCGCCAGACTCACCGGATAAGCCGTCAAAATAGTCTGAAACGTCCTGCTCATGGGAAATACCGTATGAATCCACACAATTCTTACCACGCAAACGCCGATGGTTGTCAAAACAGCCGGAACAAAAGAAATCCCAAAGCCTCTGAGATATCCCGACATAACTTCATAAAGCATACTGAACGCATAAGCCGTAAAAATCATAACCAGCCTCGTATATCCCAGCGCAATGACTTCGGGCTGGTCCGTAAAAATCGACAGTAAAAACTTTCCCGAAAAAAGTACCAACACCACGGAAGCGGCAGAAGCAAGCGTTCCCTCCGCCAGACACAGGGCAAGAGTTTTCCTGCAGCGCTTTAACTGCCCCGCGCCAAAATTCTGTCCTACAAAAGTCGTACATGCCTGTCCGAAAGAATTTAACACATCATACACCAGACACTCAATGTTAAACGCCGCACTCGACGCCGCCATGACAACGGTTCCCAGGCTGTTGATCGCAGACTGTATGACAATGTTAGCAATGGCAAACACCGCGCTCTGTATCCCCGCCGGAAGTCCGATCCGTATAATTCTTTCTAAGCTGTTCCGGTCAAGGCGCAGGGCTTTTATCTCCAAACGGATATCCTGATCGCTCTTAATCAGTTTCCGGAATAAAATCGCGGAACTGATGATATTTGCTAAAACCGTGGCGATGGCGACGCCCTCAACCGTCAATTTCAGTACGATAACAAAAAACAGATTGAAAATCACATTTAATACGCCCGAAACCGCAAGCGCCTTTAACGGGCTTTTTGTATCGCCGATACTTCTGAAAATGGCAGCCTCAAAATTATATAAAAAGATAACCGGCATTCCCAGCAGATAAATCCTAAGGTAAGCCAAAGCTAAAGGAAAGACATCCTCCGGCACATGAAGGACGCCAAGCAGCTTTGCCGCAATCACCTCTCCGATAACCGCCACAAGCACGCCTCCCATCAGAGCCAGTACCACCGAAGTATGAACGGCACGATGCACGGTATCTTTATCGTTCTTTCCAATTGCATTGGCTATGACGACATTCGCTCCCAGCGCAATCCCGATAAAAAGATTCAGAATCAAACCGATAATGGGGCTGTTGGCTCCTACCGCGGCGACCGCTGCCGTCCGGTTCGCAACGGCAAAATTTCCTACAACGGCAATGTCGGACGCGTTAAAGAGCTGTTCTAAAATCGCCGTAGCCGCTACAGGCAGGGCATAGCGGGGTATTTTATTCCATAACGATCCATGCAGCATATCCGTCTTCGTTCTGTCAGCCCTCTGCATGTCCGCCCCTTGCGTATCCGCTTCCTGTGTATCCGCCTCCTGTATTTCCGTCTTTTGTATATCAGTTTCCGCTCCCATCAGAGCCTTCCTCCTTCTGCAACTCTATAGCTTCAAAATATCATGCCCGATTGTTACCGGCATATAGGTTTTTGCATCCAGCCTGTTCGCAAGCAAAAGCCACAGCTTCATATACATCGCCGCAGGCGACGCCACCGGCAAGACCACGGTACCTTCTTTTTGATAGGAAGCCACCGTCTCGTAAGTAACGCCTTCCGGCACGCCCGCAACCCATACCGGAACCTTCCTTGCACGGGCTTCGTTCATAAATTCTTCAAAACCGCTCTCTTTTACCGGGAGCGTGCCCGAATGATACGTATCCAACAAGACCGCATCGCAGGAATCCGGAATCCAAAACTGCATTCCCGGATAAGGTCTTACAAAGAAGACGGATACCTCCGTCAGATGTTCGCATTTCAATAAAAACGGAAACGCAGCATCCCCGGCGTCTTTTTCTCCGCTTTGCGCGTTCGTCCTGCATACACCCTGTTCCAGCCTGGCATAAAAACTGTCCGCCACACTCAGGACGCGGTCGCTGTAGTTAGCCTGCGGCAAAAGCCTGGTGGCGCGGTGCAGATACAGCCCGTCGGTATTTTGATAGGAACAGAATACCCCTTTATGGTTTCCCTCCAGAATCAGCGCCATGGCTCCTTCAAAATTTGCAAAACCGTTGCTTCTTTTATCCGTCAGGGGATAATTTGCCGACACCATAACGATAGGAATATCCGCATCCGCAAATACATATCCCATTGCCGCAGATGAATAGGCAAGACTGTCCGTTCCCGTCGTAATCACAATGCCGTCATATCCGCCTGCCGTTCCCTTCCTCACTGTGCGCCAAAGCGTTTCCAGATGCTTTCCGCCCAGATTTTCACTCAATATTTCGTAGGGACATACCGTTTCAAACAGAATTTGCGTCTGAAACCGCTCCTCATAGGCGCGCTGCTTTTCCCCTGCAAATTGTTCGATCAGCAATCTGCGCGGGTTCTCGCCTCCGGGCGACAAGAAATTATCCTTTTGAACGCTCCCGATGGTCCCTCCCGTAAAAATGACCAATATCTTTGTTTCACCCATCAATTCTCTCCTATAATGTCAGAGTTAAAATGTCCTCTTAACTTTTTCATCACATGAAAATATGCCGGAATCAGGAAACAATCCGCACAGACCCAGGCAACCGGGCTTGCAAAGCACGCCGCCGTAAACCCAAAGATCGGCACAAACACAAATCCCACTACGCTTCGCGCCGCCATTTCACAAACGCCCGCCAGAATCGCAAAGGTTGAATATCCGAGTCCCTGTATCATAAATCTGACAATATTTACAAACGCAAGAGGAATATAAAACGCCACGTTTGCAATCATAAAATAATGAATCTGCCCGATAATCGCCGTTTCGTCAGCCGAGACAAACAGCAAAGACAAACTCTTCCCGAAAAGCAGGACAAGGACTAAGGCGATCAAAGCATAGATGATGCCCAGCTTGGCGCAATCCTTTATGCCTTCGTCAATTCTGTCCAGATAGCCCGCTCCCACATTCTGTCCGCCGTATGTCGCCATCGTAGACCCCATAGCGTCAAAGGGACAGCATAAAAACAGGGAAATTTTACCGCCTGCCGTTACAGCCGCCACCGCATCGGAACCCAAGGTATTTACCGCCGACTGCAAAATCACGCTCCCGATCGCCGTAATGGAATACTGCAGTCCCATGGGCACGCCCATTTTGCAAAGCGTTCCGATACATTCCGGATCAAAGCGTCTCTCCTCCCCTGTCATCCTGAGAATATCATACTTTTTCATCATAAAGATCAGGCTCAGTACGCCCGATACTCCCTGTGCAATAACCGTAGCAAGAGCGGCTCCCGCCACCCCAAACGGAAAGATCAGCACTACGTCCAGGACAATATTGGACAAGGACGACAGGATCAGAAAATACAGCGGCGTTTTGCTGTCTCCCAGGGATCTGATGATGCCCGAGACCATATTGTACAAAATTGTGGTGGGAATCCCCGCGAAAATAATAAAAATATAGCGGTAAGCATCTTCCATAATATTATCCGGCGTCCGCATCCAGATTAAAATATTGCGGCAGAGAAGGCAGACCGCAACCGTAATCACAACGGCAAAAATGACGGACGCCCATGCACAGCCCGCTACAAATTTTCTTAAACCGTGATCGTCTCTCGCCCCGAATTTCTGAGCGATGGGAATGGCAAAGCCGTTACAGAGCCCGATGCAAAATCCCAGGATCATAAAATTGATCGAACCGGTGGAACCGACCGCTGCCAGCGCCTCCACGCCCAGCATTCTTCCTACGATAATCGTATCCACCATATTATAAAACTGCTGAAACAATAAGCCGAATAATAAGGGTACTCCAAAGCCCAAAATCAGCTTCATGGGGGAGCCTTTTGTCAAATCCTTTGTCATAATCCAAGATCTCCTTTTCTGATATCGCGGACATATTAGCACATCGTTTGACAAATGTATATATAGGAAATCGGCTGTATCAAAAAAAATACAATCACGTTTTGCCGATCAGCGCGCGCACCTTTTCCTTAACCTCCGCTACCTCCCGTTCAAACTCCGCGGCAGAGATTCTTATAGCGCCGTGCCCCATAATAATCAACTGTTCCAGCCCGTCCGAAGTCGCTACCCTGACTCTGTGTTTCGCCCCGATATCTCTGGTTACCTTTTCGATATACATATCCGCCGTTTCCGCCTCTTTGGTGTAAACCACATGGATATTATGATACTTTCCGATCTCTCCCATATTGCCTTTTACCTTATAAGCGTCAAACACCAGAATCAAATGGCATTTGGTAAAGCCCTGATAATCACAGAGAATGTCCATCAGCCTCCCTCTTGCGGCGTCCAGGCTGACCTTGGCAAGCTCTTTCAGCTCATCCCATGCAAAAATAATATTATAGCCGTCCACCAGTAAATAATCTTCCACGGGCGCGATATTTTTATTTTGATACCTTCGATAATATTCTCCCGCGTCAACGCTCTTTCCGCCGGATACATACCGTGTCTTTCTGCCGCCGTATTCTTTCCTCTTTGCCGGACCGAACTCCCGCAGCATGATTTCCTCCAGCTCCCGGTCCTCATAAACGCCTTCCCGGTATCTTCGCCCCCGCTTTTCCTGCCGGAGCTTTTCGCGGATTTTATCGTCTACGGTTTCCGCTTCGGACGCCTGTTCCAAAACACGACTGTCCGCGTGCATATACTCCCGCACTTCATCCCACTTCACATAAAAACCGGAGCCATGGGCGCAAAATACCGATCCCGTGGGATTCTCCGTATCCGCTTCACTGTCATAACCGATCCGCTCCACGACCTCGGAAGCATTATGGCACGGACCGTAGCCTGCCGCCTGCAAAATCAGCCTGCCGCGCCCTTTCGTATAGGCGTTGACCTCACTCATATAATCTACGGAGGTTACCACCGGCACCCTGCCCGTTAAAACCGACATTTCCCCTTCCGTTCGCGGCGGCGTGGAGGCGCCGCTCATCCGCTGTATATCGCCCATAGCCCTGCCAAGCTGTTCCGTCGGCACGGTCAGCTCAAAATTGTGATAAGGCTCTAACAGCACACATTCCGTACTTTTTAACCCCTGTCTGAGCGCCCGGTAAGTCGCCTGTCTGAAATCCCCGCCTTCCGTATGCTTTAAATGCGCCCTTCCCGCAACCAGCGTGATCCGCATATCGGTAATCGGAGAACCGGTCAATACCCCCGGATGCTCCCGCTCCGAAAGATGGGTCAGAATCAACCGCTGCCAATTAAGACCCAATTCATCCTCGCTTACATCCGTATCAAATACCAGCCCGCTTCCCTGCGGCAGCGGCTCCAACAGCAAATGCACTTCCGCATAATGCCTTAAAGGTTCAAAATGCCCGACGCCTTCCACAGCCTTTGCAATCGTCTCTTTATAAACAATGCTTCCGGCGCCAAACTCTACCTCCATGCCAAAGCGCTCTGCAATCACGGATTTTAAGATCTCCAGCTGCACCTTTCCCATAATCCGCACATGGATTTCCTGCAAAGCCTCGTTCCAGACCACATGCAGCCCCGGGTCCTCTTCCTCCAGTTGCCTCAGCTTTGCCAGCATCGTAACCGGCTGCACCTCCTTTGGCAGGATTACCTGATATGTCATAACCGGGGAAAGCACAGGCTCCGCCGTCTCCTCCTCAATGCCGATCCCCTGTCCCGGATAGGTCCTAAGCGGTCCCGTAACCGCACAGACGCAGCCCGCTGCCGCTTCCTGCGCCAATTCATACTTGCTGCCGGAATACAGTCTGATCTGGTCAACCTTCTCCCCCCGCAGCATTCCCTTTACCTGCAGACTGCCGCCCGTTACCTTTAAGTAAGTCAGACGGTTCCCCTGTTCGTCCCTGGCAATTTTATACACCTTTGCGCCGAACTCTCCGGGGTAACACAGGTCACAGCAATAATCTCCGAGTCCTTTTAAAAATTCCTCTATGCCTGTAAACTTCAACGCCGATCCGAAATAGCAGGGAAATACCTTTCTCTCTGCAATCAACAGCGCTAACGTTTCTTTTGTCAGGAAACCGTTTTCCAAAAACTCCTCCATGGCGCTCTCTTCGGTCATTGCCGCCTCTTCCATAAAACCGCCGTCATCCGCAAAATTCAAAAATTCTCCCTTTAGCCGGTTCCTCATTTCCAAAAGAAACGTTTCCTTTTCCCTGCTGCCGAAATCCTCTCCCAGCAGATCCGTCTTGTTGACAAATACAAACGTCGGGATATGGTATTGTTCCAATAACCGCCACAAAGTCTCCGTATGCGCCTGTACCCCGTCCGTTCCGCTGATGACTAAAATCGCATAATCCAACACCTGCAACGTGCGTTCCATTTCCGTTGAAAAGTCCACATGCCCCGGCGTGTCCAAAAGAGTCATTTCCAACTCGTCCGTTACAATACGCGCCTGCTTGGAAAAGATGGTAATCCCCCTCTGACGCTCCAATGCAAACGTATCCAGATAAGCGTCTTTATGATCAACTCTGCCCATATTCCGAATGGTCCCGCCGCAATAAAGCAACGCTTCCGATAAAGTTGTCTTTCCCGCATCCACATGCGCCAAAATGCCCACTACCGGCTTTTTCATCAAGAGATCCGTCCTTTCATCCTTTATCCTTCATCTTTTACCTTTTCCATTTTCTCATCTAAATACGAAAAAAGCAACGACCATATATCAAATCCGTTATTCAGATATAACTTTCTGTTCAACCTCTGTATTTCCGCTTCAGCTTCTTCTGTCATTTTGACATCCGGCGGAGCAAGGCGGCATATTTCTTCCAGCGTATCCGCATCGCTGCAGTCTCCAATCGCCCGGAACGCCTTTATAATATCAGGAGCGTAATGCCCGATTGAATTTTCAAGAAAGCCAAAGATTCCTTCCATCGTCAGCTCTGTATCAAACGCAATTAAAAAAGCCGCGGCTTGAATAAAATCCGCGCATTTTTGCCATTGCCCGCAATCAACATCCCACAACTCGGCTGCAAGTTTTTCACAAAGCGTTTCCCCCGTAAACTGTTCGATATCTATTTGCTTTCCATCAATCCACCTCATAATTTTACCGACTCGTCTCCTATTCACGATTTCAAAAAAATGCCGGATTTAAGCCATTTAAGCCCAATCCGGCACTTCTTATTATCACATATTTTTGTGCATTTTACTATTATACGATACCCTGAGCCTTCATAGCGTCAGCAACCTTTAAGAAGCCTGCGATATTAGCGCCTGCTACGTAGTCGCCTTCCTTGCCGTATTTCTTAGCCGCATCGTCCAGGTTATGGAAGATATTTACCATAATACCCTGTAATTTAGCGTCAACCTCTTCAAAGGTCCAGCTCAGTCTTTCGGAGTTCTGGCTCATCTCCAGCGCGCTTGTTGCAACACCGCCTGCATTGGATGCTTTACCGGGGCAGAACAATACGCCGTTTTTCTGAAGATATTCTGTTGCTTCCAGAGTGGTAGGCATGTTAGCGCCCTCTGCTACTGCGAAACAGCCGTTAGCTACCAACTGTTTTGCATCTTCAAGATCCAACTCGTTCTGTGTCGCGCAGGGAAGAGCGATATCGCACTTAATGCTCCATACGCCGTGCTCTCCGTTCTTCTTTTCATGGTACTCCGCGCTGGGTCTTGCTGCCGCGTACTCTGTCAGACGCGCACGTTTTACTTCTTTGATCTCTTTTAATAAAGCGACATCAATTCCTTCGGGATCATAGATCCAGCCTGTGGAATCGGAGCAGGTAACAGGCTTGCCGCCCAACTGCTGTGCTTTCTGGATTGCGTAGATCGCAACGTTGCCGGCGCCGGAAACAGCAATTGTCTTTCCTGCAATATCTTTACCGTTGCACTTTAACATTTCTTCCGTTAAGTATAACAGACCGTAGCCTGTAGCTTCCGTTCTTGCCAAAGATCCGCCGTAGGATAATCCCTTACCGGTTAATACACCTTCATATGTATCACGGATTCTCTTGTACTGACCGTACATAAAACCGATTTCTCTTCCGCCTACGCCGATATCTCCTGCGGGAACGTCTGTGTCAGCGCCGATATGTCTGTAAAGCTCTGTCATAAAGCTCTGGCAGAAAGCCATAACTTCTCTGTCGGATTTGCCCTTCGGATCAAAATCGGAACCGCCCTTGCCGCCGCCGATGGGAAGTCCTGTCAGGGAGTTTTTGAAAATCTGTTCAAAACCTAAGAATTTAATAATGCCTAAGTTTACGGAAGGATGGAATCTGAGTCCTCCCTTGTACGGTCCGATTGCACTGTTGAACTGTACACGGAAACCGTTATTTACCTGCACCTGTCCCTGATCGTCTACCCAGGGTACGCGGAACATAACGACTCTTTCGGGAGTACAAAGCCTCTCCAACAGAGCCTCTTTTCTGTATTCGTCTTCATTTGCTTCAATAACAACTCTCAGAGATTCTAAAACCTCTTTTACTGCCTGATGAAATTCCGGCTGAGCGGGATTTTTTTCAACGATCAGGCTATATACCTCGTCTACATACGACATCTTCATGTCCTCCTTTGGTTTAAATATGCAAGTACGGGCTTTAACCCAAAAATAATTATATAACTAACGCATTCCATGTACAAGAAAAAATTTTATCGCACTTGCAAAAATTTCTTTAAAAATTTTAGTGATTTTTACCAAAAAGCGAACTCTTATTGCCCAAAAAACACAACTTTATTTCTCAAAAGGATAAACGAGACCGATCTGCTCCCTGATCAGATCCATCTGCTTCATCATTTTCATGATTGTCGCATGGGGCATCTGGTCGCATTCTTTTTTCTTGCGTTTCAATGCCTTTCTGCAAGCCTCCACCTCATATTCATAACCGCTGATCTGCTTGGGCGCTTTCTTGGACAGTTTCTTTTTGTAATCCTTGTCATACACGGTCAAAGACTCAAAATTATTGATGTTTTCAATGATCATGACGCCTTCGGTGCCCTGAATGATGCCCTTTCTGTCGCTGACCGTCTGCATGGAGGTATTTAAAACAGCCATACTGCCGTCCGCATACCGGATTGTAATACTGTCGTGGGCGTCCACGCCGTCCGCCGTCATAACCGCAACGGAATGAATATCCGTTACCGCCGCGTCATTTACCATATCCGCGAAGTTTAAGGGATAAATCCCCACATCCAACAGTGCGCCCCCGGCAAGCTCCGGCTTTAACAGGCGCTCCTTATGTAACATCGGATAGGCAAGGTTCGCCGTAATCATCCTAGGTTCCCCGATCGCGCCGCTTTTTAATACCTTTAATATCGTCTCATACATGGGCATATAACGAATCCACATCGCTTCGGTAATAAAGACGTTCTTTTCCTTCGCATAGGCAAGCAGATCCTCCGCCTCCTTTGCATTTACGCAAAAAGGTTTTTCCAAAAGAACCGGCTTTCCCGCGTCGATGCACATTTTCGCCTGCTCATAATGAAAGGGATGGGGAGTCGCAATATAAACTAGCTCCAGATCCTTGTCCGCCAACATTTCTTCATAACTGCCGAAAGGCTTTGTCACATGATGCAGGGAAGCAAACTCCATAGCTTTTTCCATGCTCCTTGACGCGACCGCATAGCACTCCGCCGTTTTCATTTTAGAAATCGTATCCGCCATGATCGCTGCAATTCTTCCGGCGCCTAAAATACCAACCTTTAATTTTGCCATAATGATACCTCCTGAAATCATAAAAAATCGGGACTGCCGCATTCCTAAACATTCCTGAATGTGGCAGTCCTTATTATATCATTTCTGTTTAATTGATTTCAACAAATTCCGTCTTAATATAAGCCGTCTGACCGTTATAATTGATCTTACACCAGCCGTCCGCCTGTTCCATAATCAGATCATAGGTTTCACCCTGGTAGGCGCTTCCCAGATATTCGCCGTCCGTAGACGCCGACGCGCGCACTCTGACGGCTTCCTTTACGGTAACCTTGCCCGTTGCCTGCTCCGTAGTCTCCGCTGTCTGTTCGGGCTCCGCCGTCTCTTCGCTTTGCGTATCCGCAGTCTGGTCCGCAGGCACTTCATTGGTGCCTGCCGCCTGGAGAAATTCGGATTTGATATATCCTTCCTGACCGTTATAATCGATCTTGCTCCAGCCGTTGTCCCTTGTCTCATATCTGGTCAAAGTCGTGCCGGCTTCCACCTGTCCGATCCGGTCCGCATTTTCACTGTCGGATGCGCGCACATTTACCTTTGTAGTCGCCGTAACGGTCTCATTGACCTGTGTGGACATCGCTTCCTGCGCCGGCTGTTCCGCATTTGCCGTTTCCTGCGCCGCCTGCTGTCTTGCCGCCACCGCGTCGTCCAGCTTCTGGTTCATGCTTTCCAGATAATTTTTCAACTGCTCGTCCGATTCAAGCGCATTGGTATAATCCGTTGCCACCTGATTAAAGAAATCCTTGATCGTCTGTTCCGATCCTACCTGTTTGACATACTCCATGACCTGCTCGTCGACAATGCTGTCAATATACAGACTGCCGTCCTCCCTAGTGGATACATAGGTTGTCGCCAGCCCGGGCGCTTTGGTCTCAATACCGACAAATTTCATTTCGCTGTAAATATATACGATATATGTGCCCTCGGTCATACCGGGTCTTGTGTATACCTTAATGTTGTCAATATACTCAATATCCTGCGCTTTGGTCTCAAGCCTGATCTTTTCCTCCTCGGTAACTTCGGATTTTACCGACTCTACAGTGGCGGAATCGCCTACTTCAAGCGCTTTATAATAAGTCTGAACCAAATTCAAAATCGCTTCGTCCGTAGTCTCTGTCAAGGGCTCCGACGTTGTATCGGAGGATACGTTATTGTTGTCCGGCACTACCGTATTATCCGAAACCGCTTCGTTTTCATCGTTCTTTTTGGAACAGGATACGCAGACAATGATCAGAATAATCAAAACAAGCGCTAAAGCGCCGCCTATCACACCGTTTCTGACTTTTGTATTTGTTTTTATGGTTTCCACCAATCCGGCTAAGCCTCCAGTCGATTTATTTGACATGGTTCTCTTTCCTTTCTAATGGTTTGGGATGTACCCGAGAGGAATCGAACCCCCATCGGCTGAACCGGAATCAGCTGTTTTATCCATTAAACTACGGGTACAAATTTATTACAAAATTATTACAACGCGTATATCATAGCATAAAAAGCTGAGTTTGACAAGATTGTTAATGTTTTTTCACAAAATGTTCCAATTTTCCGATTCAGTCCGCTCTTTTCCGATGAAATATTTCTCCCTAGTACCCCGCCGGCATACGAAGCTCGTCGCGTTCCAGATCATAATAATAGAAATGATCCGAAAGCACCTCTTCTTCCGCCACCTGGCTGCGGTTGACATCGACGATGATCTCATTTAACGCATCGGCGTCCTCGGTTCCGTCGGCAGGCAGCAAAATAACTTCATGGATGCTGCTTGGCAGAATAATCAGATCCGAATGGATTCTCTGCGCGATCCGCCTTAATACGCCGGGATAGTAGATGACCGACGCGCCGAAATAATTCTTCCGGTTGCTGAGGACATACATCGGGATTCCCCGCGATTCCCGTCTGAATTCGGCGACCGCATTCGGAGACGGCTCCACGCCGTCCTTCTTTAATATGGCAATAATAATATCGCAGATATTATCTATTTTTACCGGCATTCTGCGTCTGGTATTTTCCACCGCCAGATCATAAAGCTCCCCTTCACTGATGTTCCACATTTCCAGATGACTGTTCTCAATCTGGACGGAAGCGTTTTCCCCTATGCCGCCCTCGATATAAAAATAAAAGGTCAGCGCAAGATCCATAAATTTGATATGGGGAATCACTTTCAGCCGCTCTTTGTTTTTTTCATATCCCACTACTTTTAATAAAATACTGGATTTCGCCTTTGCAAAATCGCTGACGAAAGAGAGGTCCACATTTTCCTTCTCGGCTCTGTCATAAATGTCCGCAATCTCCTCTGCGATTTCCCCAAGGTCAATTCCTTCCAGATAGGACCGGTAAAAATTGTCCAGCCTGATATTGGGGGATATGTTGTTTCCTTTCTGCAAAATCGCGACGGCATGATAATGAACCCCGTTATTTCTGAATGTCTCGTGAATATCGATTTTGGCGTCGCGTCCGAATTTCTGATACAATTTCTCCCTTAACTGTTCTGCAAATACATTAAAATTAGTTTCTTTCATCCTTGATTTTCCTTTCGACTTGTCATAGATTTTGTTAGATTTGCAATTAGATTTGAAAACAGATCCGATGCTAATAGATCTGCAATAGAAAAGGCAATAGATGAGAATCTATTGCCTAAAGCTTCTGATATCAGGATATCCGTATGGATTACGCATTAAACGCGGGATAAGTATTCGCCCGTTCTGGTATCAATCTTAATCTTGTCCCCCTGGTTTACAAACAAAGGAACCAATACCTGAGCGCCGGTCTCAACGATGGCGGGCTTGGTAGCACCTGTCGCCGTATCGCCTTTAAAGCCGGGCTCTGTCTCCGTAATCTCCAATTCTACAAACAGCGGCGGTTCAACTGCAAATACGCTTCCGTTATGGGAGCACATTTTAACCATTTCGTTTTCTTTGACAAACTTCATAGCGTCGCCGATCTCGTCCTGATTCAATGCAATCTGCTCAAAGGTCTCGGTATCCATGAAGTTGTACAGATCGCCGTCTGAATATAAATACTGCATATCTTTTCTATCAATACGTGCCTGAGGGCATTTTTCAGTGGGGCGGAAGGTCTTCTCTACAACGCCGCCGCTCTTGATATTTTTTAATTTGGTTCTGACAAATGCCGCTCCTTTGCCGGGTTTTACATGCTGGAACTCGATAATCTGATAAATATTGTTATCTAATTCGATGGTAATACCATTTCTGAAATCACCTGCAGAAATCATGATTTATTCCTCCTAAAATTTTTCACGTTATAATCCTTTAATAGTTTATAATAAAAACAGGCATTTTTCAACTATTTTTTTGCAGATTATCTTTGATTGTCCGTCATACCGTCCGTTTCCTCTCTCACTTCCGCATCAATCAGCAAAAAATCAATCGCTTCCAGATAGCCTTCCAGCCCGTGTCCGTAGATTTGCAGATTGCACGCTTCCTTTGTCACGGAAGTTTTGCGAAATTCCTCCCTTTTGGTAATATCGGAAATATGGACTTCCACCTTAGGAATCGTCACGCTGGCAAGGGCGTCCCGAATCGCATAGCTGTAATGGGTATAGGCGCCGGGATTGATCACGATGCCTTCCGTCCCGTCAAAATACGCGTCCTGAATCCGGTCGATGATCGCGCCCTCATGATTGCTTTGGAACACCTCGATCTCGCAGCCGCACTCCTGTCCCTTTCTGCCGATCAGCTCCAACAGACCGTTATAGTCGGTCGTCCCGTAAACGCCTTTTTCCCTGATTCCCAAAAAATTGATATTGGGACCGTTAATTACCAACAGTTTCATTTTCCTATCTCCTTTTCCGCTTCCAGTATTTCTCCGATAATCGTCTCATAAGATTTTTCATCCACATCGATCACGGCGTCCGCCGCATCCTCGTAAACAGGTCCCCGCTCCTTCATCATGGCGCGGATCTTCCCCTCCGGGTCTTCACCGCGCAAAAGAGGTCTTGTGGTATCGTTTTTTAACCGCGCATAAATCGTTTCGGATTTTGCCCGCAGATAAATTACCGTTCCCAGTTCTTTTAACAAAGCGCGGTTTTCCGCCTTCAACGGGAGCCCGCCGCCTACCGATATCACGTAACGGTCCGAGTAATCTATTATTTCCTTCAGACATTCCGTTTCCATCCTGCGAAACGCCGCTTCCCCTTCCTGATCAAAAATCTCGGATATTTCCCTGCCCTCTTTTTGCTCGATCATCTTATCCGTATCTAACAGGGCGATTCTTTCCCGAAAGGAAAGCTTTTTGCCCAGGGTCGTTTTGCCGCAGCCCATATAACCGATTAAAATCAAATTATTCTTCAACTCTCGTCGCTTCCTTTATCCTTTCATAAATCTCGTTTGCAAGTCCGTCGTCCACCTGCACGCCGTTCCAAAGCTCATAAGCGATGACGCCCTGATACAGCAGCATTTTCAGCCCGTTGCAGGCTTTCGCCCCGGCATTTTCGCAAAGCTTCATAAACCGCGTCTTTGCCGGCTTGTAAATCAGGTCCACCGCCTCGTCCACCAGCCCGTAAAAAGCCGGATCTTCTATGACCGCCGCGCCGCAGTCCGGATATAAACCGACGCTGGTCCCCTGGATGCACAGATACTTTTTTGGGGGAAGCTTTCGATAGCCGTCCAGGGGCATTGCGACCACCTTCTCGCATTCCATGGCGCGATTGACTTCATCGGCTACGGCACGCGCTTTATCCACGGAGCGGTTGAGCAAAAAGACTTTTTCCGCTCCCTGATAAACCAGCAGAAACGCTACCGCTCTTGACGCGCCTCCGGCGCCCAGCAATATCGCTTCTCTTCCCTTTATTAAAATGCCCTCGGATTCCATCGCCCTTCGCAGCCCCGTCATATCCGTATTATAGCCTTTGTATCCGCCTTCTACAGGCACAAGGGTATTGACCGCGCCGATTTTTTCCGCAAGAGGATCAATTTCCTTTAAAAAAGGGATGACTGCGCTTTTATGGGGAACCGTAACGTTCAGCCCGCCGATGGAAAGCCCGTAAGCCCCTTTTACCGCTTCTTCTACATGCTCCCGTTCCACATGGAAGGGCACATAGACCAAATTCTGACCCATGCGCTCGGCAAGGGTGTTATGTATCATCGGGGATAAAGTATGTTCTACCGGACATCCGATCAGTCCGCAGGTCTTTGTTTTCCCGTCGATTTGTACCATTTGATTTCCTCCGTCAACTAATGTTTTTGCTTTTTCAGTTTCCTTTGATAAAAGAAAAGCACGATTTTTTCCAGATATCGTTTGAGCACAATCTGAATCTCTTCTTTTTTATCAATGGGTCTGACCAGAATACTGTAAATGCCGCACCGCCTTGCTCCCCAGACGTCGGTAAACAGTTGATCTCCGATAAACACCGTGGTCTCCTTATCGGAACCCATCAGCTCCATCGCCTTCTCATAGCCTTTTTTACCGGGCTTGCCCGCTTTATAAATATAAGAAGCCCCCTCCACCGCATCGCAGAACATCTTCACGCGGGGCTCCTTGTTGTTAGACAGCAACATCATGGAAAAACCCAGACGATGAAGCCTTTGAAACAAAGCGATCGCCCGGTCGTCCGCCGGCGCCCCATGAGGCACCAATGTATTGTCAATATCAAAAATCAGGGCGCAGACGCCTTTTTCCCGCAGCTTCTCAAAGTCAATCTGATAGGTGGAATCCACCCACAAATCGGGATAAAAACATTCAAACATGCCGTTCTCCTTTTTTGCAATATCAGTTTATCTTACCACACAACAGCAAATTAAAAAAGCCCCGCAGACTTGTTTTTAAGCAAATCCACAGGGCTTGAAGATACTTTTTCCATTATTTGACCATCACAATTCCGTCTCCTGAAAGTCCGCCGGCAAATTCCTCCGCCGCTTCTTTCGCTCCGACAAAGTAACGGTATTGTTCCAACACGCTGTCCTTTTTCATATCGGAAATAACCTGTTCCATGTCAAGCAGCTCCATACTACTGTCCTTTCCGATATAGTCATAGGTCTCGCCGGCATTAAAATCCGGCGACAGGTTCTTCGGATCAACCGTCTTAAAATGCTGATGCGGCATTTCCTGCGTATCCGGCAAGCCGTTTTGCACCGCCGCATCTGACTGCCGCCCGGAAAGCTCTGCCTGTTCCTGCAGTTTTTCCTTTTCCGTAACGCTATCCGTTTCCGCTTTTTTTATCGGCTCCATGGAATAATTCTGATAAAAGCCGCCGATTTTGCCAATGCCCATGACTCTCACCGCCTTTGCTTACCGATTGTATCGTCCTCTTTTATTTCTTTTCAATGATTATATCGGCAAAAACTTCAAGATGCTTGACTGTTTATTGCGACAAATTTATACTGGAATCATCAAAAATATTCTTTTATTCAATTTGGGGCGGGAGTATATGAAGCAGCGAAATACATTACTGGAGTTGTGGCGTTTCTTTTTTTGCATGGCGGTTTTAGCCCTTCACTTTTTCAATCAGACAAATCTGGATTATTTTCATGCCGGATATCTTGGCGTGGAATTTTTCTTTCTCGTATCCAGTTATTTTATCGGAGCTTATTATGATAAAAGCCAAAACGGACAGCCGTTTTCGGCGCGCTTAAAGTCCGTATTTTCCTATTGCGGGACAAGAATTAAACGCCTGTATCCATTTTATCTTCTGGCGCTGTTTCTGATGCTTTGCGTCAGGACCCTTATATCGCCCCATCCCACTCTGCCCGGCGTCCTTACCACACTCAAAAACTGTTTTGCCGAATTTCTCATGCTTCAATGGACGCCGCTTGGAAACGAAGTGCTCATCAGCGCCGGATGGTTTGTCCCCGCCGTATTCTGGGGCGGACTTTTCTTTGTGCTCCTGCCTGCCCTGACCGGAAAATTCGGCGGATATGTTCTGTCTCCGCTTATCAGCTTTTTGATTTACCGTTACTATTTCAATCTGATCGGAAAAATCGACGTGATCTTTTCCTATCACAGCGTATTGCGCGGCATCGCCGGAATCGGTTTTGGCGTGTTCCTTTATTTTCTCTGCGGCAGACTGCGCGCATGGGTGGCAAATCGCCGTAACAGCGTCTTCATTTCCGGACTTTTCTGCATTTTTACAAGCCTTCTTTTCCTTTGTCTATTCCTCTACACTAACTACGGGCACCGCTCAAAGTGGGATTTTCTGATTATCGCTTTATACGGAATCGGCTTGTTATTTCTGATGTCCGGCTTCCTGAAGCTGCCGGAACCGGTCAACCGGCTTTTCCTGTTTCTCGGTAAGCTCACTTATCCGATCTATATTTTCCAGATGCCGGTTATTGAGCTGATTTTTGCTGCGCTCTAATAAAAGCTGTCTTTGCGCCGCTTTCCTCTGCTTCGCTTTCTTTTCTTCCCGCACCTTCTGTAATCTTTCTTCCAGCTCTTTCCTTGCTTTTTCCGTCCCGGGGTCAGCCTCGTCCACCGTGCACACTTCCGCCGTCATACTGTCATATCCGTTTATTTTGACGCTGCAGCTTACTAATTTTGCGCCCCGGGCTTCCACTGTGGATTTTATGCCTTCAACCGCCTTCGGAATCAGGGAGAGATTATATTCCAGCCATTTTGCCGTCTTTTCATCCCCTGCGGCTTCCGTTAAAAGGGAACCGTTTATGTTTACCGAATATCCGGTGCTCCTGAGACACTCATATTTTTCTGTTAAATAAGCGCGGTAGTTATGTTTCCGGTCATATGCTTTACCTGTAGAACCGCCGTTTTGCCGGACCTTGGAATATCCCGTTCCGTATGCGGAAACATTTGAAATCATAACCATATCTTTTCCCTCCCGTCTGCCTTTACGCTTTGATATCAAAGGTGTTTGGCGCACTTTCCGCAGCCGCCGTCTCAGAGATCAATTCTCCTATTACCCGTCCGGTTACGCTTTCTATACTTGTCCCTGTAACCCGGATCGTACGTATTCCTGATGTTAGCCCCGCTTTTTCTTCTTTTTTCTGCGTCCGGTTCTCCTGCCGCCTTTCTTCTTCCGCTTTTTTCTGCATCCGCTTTTTCGCTTCCCTTTCTTCCTCAGCCTTCTTTTCCTTTGCTCTTCTTTGCGCGTTTTCCCTTTTTATTTTTCCGTCCGGATCGTTGGTACAGCCGCCCATAAAGGTAATATTGCCATCGTCTCCGATCACATAGGCGGCATAAGTACAAACCGGACTTCCCGGCATAGTTTTTGTAAAATTTGCAAGCGACTTGACGCAATCCGGGATCGCCGCCAGATTTTCCTCCAGATATTTTGCCTTTTCCGGATCTTTCATACACTTTTTTAAAAAAGCGCCGGATACGGATACCGTCGTCGGTATCCCCTGCATGAAAACTTTTCCCGTATTTACATAGCTGTATTTTCCCTGCAAATACTTTGTATATTCGCTTACGGTTCCAAAGCCGGTCTTAATCCGCTCGGTTCGCGTTACGCCGGGCGTCGGGGTTTTCAATTCCATTTTCATCCCTTTGATTTCCATATTCTGTTTTCCTTTCCGCATACAGGATTCCCGGCACATCCTTGCCGGTACATCCCTGTTTTCTATTAGAAATATCGGCAGAGACGCTGGGAAACAAAACGGGATATGTAGTCAACGGACGTTTTCATGATGTAAACAGACAAGGCGGTAGCCGATGTATCCGGCGGCAAGTCCCACGACAACGCCGCCTATGATATCCGTGGGATAATGTACATACAGATACAGTCTCGAAAAAGCGATGAGGACTGCAAGCGCCAGCGCCGGTTTCCACAGCTTCTTTTCGCCCGCAAGATATAACGCCGTCACAGCCGCAAAGGAAGACGCCGTATGTCCCGACGGAAAGGAAAAGTCATGGGGTCTGGCAATTAAAAGCTGCACCTGCGTATTGACATCGCAAGGGCGTATCCTGCCGATCAGGTTTTTCAATATCCCATTGCACAAAATAAGATCCACGCACAGGGCTGCAAGCAATATCGCGCCCGACCTTCTCGTTTTCTTAGGTATCATCAAAACGACCGTCAGTAAAATCCAGATCATTCCCATATTTCCCAGCTTTGTAATCAGGGGAACGACGAAATCCCCTATGGGCGTCCGTAAGCTTTGTATCCAATTTAAAATGCTCAACTCCACACTCATGCCATTCTTCCTTTCTTTCAACAATACAGTCAGGATAAAATCTATTGTTAAATAAAAAGAGGTATTCCGTTTAAACAAATTCTAAACCATTTTCCGGCATCCGGATACCGATAAGAAAAAATGCCGCCTTTATCCATATAAAAAGCACGGGAACCAATCTGCCGGCAGATTGGCTCCCGCGTTTTTTATCAGTCTCTGTGATCGACGGCGCCGGATAACTCCGGCGTCTGTTTGATTGCAAGAAAAGCGTCCCGGGGGCTGCAAACATCTTTAACCGCCTGTTCCATTGGGCAGATCCCCGTGCCCTTCCGGTTGATAATAGCTTCTGTTTTTGTATCGCAGACAGCCGTAATCCCGTTTTGCGAAAACAGCTCCAACGCGCCCTCGCTCATAACCGGAGCATAGACTTCCTTTATCCCCAACAAAATATAGAGAAAAGCCGCCGCCCTGCCGACTATCTTATCCGCGGCGCTGAACCCTTCCGGCACCCTGCCGGATTCCACCCATTCTACCAGGGGTAGAACGCCCCGCTTCGCCGTGGTATAGATCCTGTCGCCTTTGCACAGGACACAGGTATAGGCTCCGCTTTCCAGCAGGTCCTTCGCCTGCGATAAATCACCGCTCATCTTTTCTCCTGTTGTCTATCCAGAAAACAATCAGCGGCAGCAGGCTCCACTGAAGAACCAGTCCGGGCAGACCGGTTACGATACTGTTCCAGATGACGGATACACGGACCGCCTCGTTTCCAAACGCATATACGCTAAGCAAAATTGCCGCCGCACGGATAAGCCTGCCGGCAACCTGTGATATTGCAACTTTTCCGATTGCAGGAATTTTTACATTTCTGCAAAGCCCCGCCGCAAGTCCGTATCCCGCCAGCTCAAGCATCATGAACGGCAGCATTGCCGCCCCCGGCATCCCGGACAGCGCAAAACTTACGAGCGGACCCAAAAGCCCGGAAACCGCTCCTGCATAAGGTCCCGCCAAAAGTCCTACTAAAATAATCGGAAGGTGCATCGGCAGAAACGTCTCTCCAAGCGCCGTGCCCAATCCGGATACGGCTCCGAGCGCGTGAAATGCCTGCGGCAGCGCTACCGCTGCTGCAATTGCCGCAACCGTCGCCCATACCTGCGTTTTGACGGACAGGTGGGGCTTTTCCATTGTAATTGTCATTGTATTAGCCATCATAAAAACTCCTTTCCCTTATTTCGCAACTTTGTTTCACAATTTTATTTCACAATTACTCTAATATGTATATTTCATCTGTGTTTCTTGGGGTATACCCGCTATTCCAGCATAGCCGCCGTATCCTCCAGATACTTTTTGATAGGAAGATGCTGGGGACAATGCTGCTCGCAGCGACCGCATTTGATACAGGCGGATGCCTTCCCAAGTTTCATATCCCCTGTATATTGACCGTATTGCTGTTTTGCCCGGGCAATCTGGGGCTCGCCGAATTTGCTGATGTCATTCATCAGTTTAAAATAATCCGGAATGGCGATCTTCTGCGGACAGCCGTCCACACAGTAGCGGCAGCCGGTGCAGGGGATATTCTCTTTGGAAAGAATGATCTTTGTGACCCTGTCAATCAACTCCTTTTCCTCTTCTGTCAAGGGCTTAAAGTCCTGCATATAAGAAAGATTATCTTCCATCTGCTCCATATTGCTCATACCCGAAAGCACCATAACGACCTCCGGCAGGGACGCGGCAAACCGAACCGCCCAGGACGCCACGGACTTACCAGGGTCCGCCTCCTCCAAAAGCGCTTTCGCTTCCTGTGGAATATTTACCAGCAGACCGCCCTTTACCGGTTCCATAACCAAAACCTTTTTGCCGTGCCGCACGGCAGTCTCATAACACGCACGGGACTGAACGTCCGCACTCTCCCAATCGACATAATTGATCTGAAGCTGCACATACTCCATTTCCGGGTGCCGCGTCAAAAATTCCTCCAGCACTTCCACTTTATCGTGAAAAGAAAAGCCGATATGCCTGATCTTTCCTTCTTGCTTTTTCTTTTGAACAAAATCAAAAGCGCCGATACGCTCCGCTAACTCCAGATACTCCTTGTTCATGGCGTGCAGCAGGTAATAATCAAAGTATGCTACGCCGCAGCGTTCAAGCTGCCCTTCAAAGAAATCCTCAAGCTCCTCCGCTTTCCGGACAATAAAGAAAGAGAGCTTATCCGTAACGGTATAGGAATCACGGGGATAACGCTTCGCCACACATTCCCGGAAGGCAATCTCACTGTTTCCGCCGCCGTGATAAGGCGTCGCCGTGTCAAAATAGTTAAACCCTGCCTCCATGTAGCAATCCGCCATTGCGGACATCGCCTCATAGTCGATCTTTGTCGTATCTTCCGGGTCGGGAAGCGGCAGCCTCATTAACCCGAAACCCAATTTTTTCTCATTCATTGCATTCCCTCCTTTGAATACATTGCAAACGGCGGATATCGCCCAGCAATATCCGGTCCATTTTATCAAACAGGACGCCAGTTGTTTTTACCCTCTGTCCGACGTGCTTTCCCGCTACCGATAGCTGGTATGATACCCCGGATTTGTGCCGGGACGAAGCGCATTGGGGTAATAGATATCGGTTGCAATATCACGGGTCGCTCTTTGAAGCAGGGCAAAAACATGCTCCGGATTCTCTATATCAATAATGGTATGCTTTTCTTTTGTTTCGTCATGAACATGGATATGGATATCGCCCACACCGAGCATCCGGTCAATCAGTCCGACACTTAAATGCAGATCCTTAATATTCTGATAATATATATTTTTATATTCATAACCGATACAGCCTTCTCTAAGCAAAACTCTCTTATCCGTCACAAAATAATAGGTATTATCAAACACTATTTTTGTGGTAAAAATATTTTTTAACCACAGCCAGACCGGAAGCGCGTGCAGCGCCATAAAACAGCAAATAAAAATTCTTGCTCCGGTATCGCCCGTTGACCATACCAGGGAAAATATTAAAACATCAATTCCTCCCCATATGATGACAAAGGGCAGCGTCTGAAAAAAACGATTCCAAAAGAACGCCGATAACTTGGGCTTTCCCTGCCACAAAATCGTTTCATTTTCTTCCAACATCTCATACATTACATTTGAAACATCTGCCATAGATATCCCCCTTCATTATTATGATAACAAATATCGCATCAGTCACCTGCTTTTATGGTATCGCATTCAGCCACTTTTAAAAAGCCTGCCCTGACACTATCCTACAATTCTTCAGCTTCAATTCCGTTCTCCCTCAGCACCCCGGTCAAAGCCTTATATTTTGAAGACATGATCGTCATTTTCTTCAAATTGTGAAACTGACCCAAATCTGCCGCCGTCAATTTCCTGATATCAAAATAGTCATCTTCTCCATCCCAAAACGGAATAATCTGATGATAAATCTCATTACCGCCGTCCATATTGATTTCCGTTATCTCATCGGCAAGTTTTAAGGGAACCGGAAGCTTTTTAAACCAATTAACCGCTTCCCTTATCGGCTCATAACCTTCCTCTTCAATATCAATTTCTCTTCTTTCATATTCTTTGACAAATTCATAGATGTCAAATCGGGGAGACAACAGATTTTTTTCATACATAAGTACCTGTACCACGGCAAGCTTAAAATTAAAATCAGACACCTCCAATACCGGTTCGGACGCTTTCTCCAACTTATATTTTGTCGTTTTAATCTTCGGCTCAACATATGATATCTCAAAGCTTCTTGACATTTTAATTGCAGCATCTTTAAATTGATCCGGGACTTCCTCTAACTCGTCAATCAAAAACGTGGCAAGTTCAAAGCATCCCTTTTTCAACACGCGGGAAAAAACCAAATCCTCTTTCCATTTACAGTCTGTATACGGTTTCTTTTCTATATATATCTTTCCGGAAAATACGCCGTCTATCAGATCATTTATCGTCTCGCCTTCCGATATCCGCACAATAAAAGATGTGTATGTTTCCATATCGTCCGACAAATAACCCGCTATTCCATATTTGTCCCATATGGATACTACGCTGCAATAATCTATTTCCGCATTTTCAATCTTGCGTGTTCTATACTCTCCCAATAACTGATCTACAGCATTCTTTTCAAAAGGAGGATAAATTTCCTTATCACCCAAAGCAAGTCTGTCTTTATATACGACGATCTTTTCCATTTGCCCCCTCGCTTCCTATCATTGCGGCTCCGCCAGTTTTATTTGGTTTTATTTTAACATGACGGCTGGTTCGTTTCAAGATTTCTGCATCTATGGGCGTATAGCTTGGATATGTTTTCAAAAGATTCCTTTCATTCTATAATGATAGTGAAAAAATTGTATCACGATTATCGAATACAATACGATTTCGGGAACCAAATCATATCGTACTCAGTAGAATGTCTGGATAGTATCCTTTTTCTGAATAATCTGAATCCTAAGTGTTGATATTTTTCCGCCTTTTCCATACTATCTGTACAAACCACGCAAGGCATATTTGATTCTTCTGCTTTGTTAAACGCAAGTTGAACAAATTTTCTCATATATCCTTTGTGCTGGTATTCCTTTTTTATGACTAACATTCTGATATGCACACAACCGTCTCTTTTTAGCAATGTATCAATAGATTTACCGGACTTCAAAAAATTCAGTCCCCAAATTATAGCACCGCATAATCCCATTCCTTTTACTATGCCTATAAAAAATTTCAGAATGCCGTTGAAACTTGTTTTATCTTGCGGCGTTGAAATACTGATATAGCCAGGCGTATGCTCTAAAGTATGTACCCATCCGCTTAACAGCCCCATCTGCACATATCCCGTTACAAAAGCAATTTTCCCTTTCTCTCCTTTGCATTTGTAATACAAGCCTTCTTCGTTGTTTTCAAATCTATAATCGCTAAAAGTCCGGGCTATCATTTCAATTTCATCTTTCGTGAGCCCGGATATCATTTTATCAATTTTCATTGCCGTACCTCTTTAAATATTTTGAGAAGTTTCTCATCAGCATATGTGCAAGAGCAAGATTGAATGCAATGACAGAAATTCCGATAAAGCTGTAAAACAGCACTTGATAAAACGAATATTCAAGCAGGATTATGCTTTTGTAAATCACGTACACGCTTACAGGTAACGCAATAATACTTGTGATTAAACAGGGCACATACTTTCTTATCACGATCGATTGTCCAATATGTATCAGAAAGTGAAATGCACAGCCAATAAATCCTCCCATCCATAATCCATACCAATTGGTAAGTAATCCATATTCATAGTGTATTCCAGCGTAATTCACTCATGCCGATGTGTAATGTAAACTACTATCGAGGTGAATTACAATGCAGGACATCAAACAAAATCTTGCCATCGCAGTGCGAGAAGCCCGGACAGAACTCGGACTCTCACAGGAAAAGCTGGCTGAAATCCTTAATCTGGATCAGCGCACCATACTCAATATTGAAGCAGGACGTGGCAATCCTAAATTTGAAAAGCTGTATCCCTTAATTACATACCTGAAGATACCTGCCGATAAAATTTTCTATCCAGACAGCCGGAGCCAGTCCCCAAGTCTTCAAAAGCTCCTTACCCTGCTCAACGATTGCACGGAACAGGAAGCTAATGACCTGTTGCCTATGGTTCGCTATCTGCTAGATTTGATGCGTAAGCAAGACCATCCAACACCATGAGAAACCCAATAGAATCCCTTGCGAAGCTAATGGGTTTCTCAATGTTCAAAACTTTTATTTCTTCAAAGTAGGTTGGTGTAGCCGCACCACCCTACTTATTTTCTATAATTTTGCTGCCATATCCCCTTTTTATAGGCTAAACTAATCTGCATACTGTAACGTTCTCTCATTACATTATTGCTAACATCAGAGGGAGCGATGAACCGCAATAACGATTCATCGCTCTTTTTTTAAATTTTTTCCAATTATTGTCCTATTTTCTCACCTGTAAAAACATCACATTTTAAAATTCCGTATATTCTGTTCCAGTATATCCGCCGTTCCTTTTAATTTTGCCGCAGACTGTTTCACTTCTCTAAATCGCTCCGACACATTTGTAATGACTCCGTTTGTCTCCTGCGTATTTGTCACGTTGCTTTCTGCAATGTCGGATAAGCCCGCAATTGTACCAATCATTTCTTTTCTTGCCTTTTCCAGTTCCTGTGTCTTGCTCTCAATACTTCTTATACTTTGAATGGATGTATGTATTTCTCCTATGACTTTAACAACAGACTCTTCCGTACTTACAATATACTGGTTCTGTTTTCCAATTACTGACTGCATTTGCTGCATTGCTTCCACCACATGTCCTGCATTTGCAATCAGCGTATTTACGATCTGGTCAATACTGCCGCTGGCATCGTTCGACTGCTCTGCCAGTTTCTGAATTTCATCTGCCACAACTGCAAATCCTCTTCCCGCTTCTCCGGCTCTTGCCGCCTCTATACTTGCATTCAGCGAAAGAAGATTTGTCTGTTCCGCTATCTCAGAAATAAATCCTGCCGCCTTGCGGATAGTCTTTGCTGAATCGTTGGTCTGTTCGGTCAGTTCTGCAATCAGATCGACCGCCCTTCCTACTTCCTCGCTGCTGCTCTTAAGCTCCTCAATGGTAGCATTGGTCTTATCGCTTGCCAGAAGCATGTTATCCGCACTTTCATTTAATACAGCCGCCTCACTGCCGGTTTCAATAATCAGATTACCCATATATGTAATATTTTCTGATGCATTTCTGGTATCCTCCGCCTGTGAGATTGCCCCTGATGTAATGGTATCTACCGACTTCATCACATGATCCATACTGGCGACGGTCTGATGAGAGGTCTGTTCCAACGTATCAGAAGCATCTATCAATTGATTCGTACTGTCACTGATTCCTCCGATGATATTCCGCAGATCCGACTGGAGCTTGCCGATTGCCCTCGTCAAATCCCCCACCTCATCCTTGCGTCTCATATGCTTCTCATCCAACAGCACATTCAGATTTCCCGTAGCTAAATCCTCCACACAAGTAATTTCTTTATTCAATGCTTTCGATATGGAATTTGCCACCAGACCGGCACTAATCATTCCAATCAAGGCAATCAGTACAACAATAATAATCATATAAAACACAATGCTAAGAACGCTGTTTACAGTTTCATTTTTATTCACGCCTGCAAAAACCATGCCGATTGGCTCTCCATTCTGGAATACAGGAGCATAGTATCCATAATACATTTCACCATTCACAGACACACTCTTGCTAAAATATTCCTGACCGTTCTTAAGAACTTCTTCTTCAATTTTAGCTCCCGCAGGACTGCCAAGAATACGGTTTCCATCTTCATCCATAATGGACGTCATAATTCTTTGGGTTCCATAGAAAAAAGTAACTTCCATTCCGGATTCCTCCTTAATGGTGTCCAATAGCTTCTCCGAGCGGGAAATATTATACCCGCCTTTCCAGATATCTCCATTTGAAGCCACCGTATAAGAACCGGAATTCTGATCGTAGGCTGCCAGTGTCGCAGATGCTGTTCCCCTCAGGGAACTTTCCACCTGATGAATAATGGAAGTTCTCAGAGACGTTACCGCCAAGATAACGATGATAATTCCGAGAATGCTGATTGGCAGCAATGCACATAAAAACATTTTTTTGCGGATAGTCAGTTTCATTGCATTTTCCTCCTTTTCGTCACTCGACAACAACAACATTTTCATAATACCAGTCAATTCCACCGGTAATTGTTGCATCATCCAGCGTTGCACCTGCGTTTCCGATTACTTCGCCTGTGTTTGTTTTCAGTTCTCCGTCAAAAACATTACTGCTTCCGTTTAAAATTGCATCCGTTGCCTCTGAAACCTTTTCCTGTGTTCCGTCTGCACAAAAAGAAGCCAGCTCCGTTATTCCCACCAGCCCTTCCTTCATGCCTCCGTAATAATTAGAACCGTCCCATGTTCCCTCTATTACAGAATCTACCGCCGCCGTATAATAGGCGCTCCAGTTCCAAATCACGCTACATAAACATGCTTCCGGAACTTCCTTGCTCATATCTGAATTATATCCAATTCCATATACCCCGTATTCTTGCGCCAGCGTCATTGGATAGGGTGTATCACAGTGCTGTGCCATAACATCACACCCCATGTCCAACAGTGTCTTCGCTGCCTCTTCCTCCTTTTGCGGGTCATACCAGCTATTGGTGACTACCACATAAATCTTTGCATCCGGATTTACGGATGCCACTCCGATGGCAAAAGCGTCAATCCCGCCCGTTACCTCTGAGCTGCTGGTGTCCATGGCTGCCACATACCCGATTTTATTACTTGTGGTATTCATTCCTGCCACAATTCCACTTAGATATCTCGGCTGGTAAATTCGACCGAAATAATTATTGAAATTCGTGCCATTCGACATATATCCTGTGCCATGGGAAAAATATACATCCGGATATTTTTCCGCCATTTCAGAAGTGGTCTCCATATATCCCCAGCTTGTACTGAAAATAATGTTACAGCCATCGGAAATACATTCCTCGATTGCAGCTTTCGTTCCCTCCGTATCTGCATCATCCACTATTTTGCGCTTGATCTGGTCATCCGATAAGCCCAGATTGCTCTGCATTCCCAATATTCCAAGATCATGTGTGTAGGAATATCCGCTTCCCTCCGCCGGATCAGAAATGTACAAAACCCCCACCTTAATATCTTCTCTACTAATGGATTTCGATGTATCTGTTTCCGTCTGAACTGTATCAACCGGTTCTGACTCATAACCATCGTTTGTCACATAATCATCCGGCTCAGAGGTACTCGCTCCGCAGCCGCTTAGACTGCTGACTATAAGCATCCCTGCCGCTAAAAATCCTATTATTCTTCTTTTCATTCTTAGTCTCCTTTACCACTTTTTTATCATTCTGAATTTACTCTATTGTAATCACATCTTTTAGGATGTAGTGAAAGCTGGGAGCAGAAGAATTCTCATTTTCCAGATATCCTTCCCTTAAATCTATCGTATCTGATTCATTCTCCGGATCTACGCCTATATATTCTCCCTGAAACACCTGAATTTTCCCCTGTTCAAATTCATGAATCAGTTCATTCACCCGTTCCTGTGTTCCCTTTGCAGCCACAAACTCATTGATTTCCAGCATATGCACCCAGTCATAATCAAAGCCTGCTCCCATATCATTTCCATTGACATTTCCTTTAATATTCTGCTCTATCTCTTTATCTGAAAGCACTGCCTCTACCGCTTTCATCATATATGGCGACCAGTTAATTTTGGAACCGGTCAGATAGGTTGTAGGAGCAACATCTCTCATACTTTCATTATAACTGACATAAAACACTACCTTAGAACGGTCTGTTTCCTCACAAGCCACCGCAGGACCGCTTGTATCAGAATGTTGAGAGATAATCACACACCCCTCGTCAATCAGTTCTCTGGCACATTCCTTTTCCAGATAATAATTTGACCATGTGTTTGTATATTTTACTGTCATTGTTGCCTCTGGTACTACTGACCTTACTCCCAGAAAAAAAGATGTATAACCGGAAATTACCTCTGCATAGGGAAAAGCACCTACATATCCCACCTTTGCCTGTTCCGGCGTAATCGTACCATTATCGATCAATTCCTTCATTTTCATTCCTGCCACTACACCGGAAACATATCTGCCCTGATAAATATTCCCCATAAAAGTATGATAATTACTTAAATATGGTTCCTCATTTGCATTACTGCATGTTGCTTGGCAAAACTGAATTTCTGGATAAGCCGCAGCATATTCCTTTGCCTTTTCACCGTAGTCGTAACTGGTTGTAAAAATCAACTTGCAATTTTCTTCCGCCAGCTCCTCTAAAGCGTCTTCCACAGCGTCGACCGGCACATTGTATTTTGCAATAATATTTACCTGTCCAGCATACTGTTTTTCTATCGCATCCTGTACTTTTAAGAAATTAGCAGTATACGCATCACTGGCATCTCCTACATAAATAAATCCCACTTGAATCGTTCTGTCTTTTTCCTTTCCATCTGCAAAATAATGGATACCGAATGCAATTACAATCATGGCAATCGCACTAATCAAAGTAATTCTATAAACCCGTCTTATTTCAGATTTCATTCTCACACCTCGCTGCTTTTTATCCTGTAAATCTGTGTTATGTCAATTGTGCCGTCTTCAATCAACTCCAGCATAATATCGACCAGCCTCGGATCAAACTGAGTTCCTCTGCCCTTTTTAAGTTCTGCCAGAACATATTCAAAGTCCAGTTTCTTACGATAAACACGATTTGCAGTCATTGCATCAAAAGCATCCGCAATTCCAATAATTCTTGCATTCAAAGGAATCTCCTCTCCCTTCAGACCATGAATATATCCACGTCCATCCCATCTCTCATGATGGTAAAGTGCTCCATCCGCCACATGATCAATCAGTGTGAAATTCTTAAGGATTTCTGCACCTCTCGTCACATGAGATTTCATCATTTCATATTCCTCATCTGAAAGTTTTGCTGGTTTATTTAATACCTTATCCGGGATTCCGATTTTACCAATGTCATGCAGCATTGCTATTTTACGCAATTCTTCACATGCCTCGTCACTATATCCTAACTTTTTTGCAATTAAAACGGAATATTCTGATACCCGGACAGAATGCTGGCTGGTATTTTCATCCTTTGCATCTACTGTCTTGGCAATAGTCAGTATCGTTTCATTTCCCATCTGCAGCTGATTTTTTGCCCATTCCAGCTCCATTCTCTGTATACGAAGTGTTTTCTGTATCTGTGTTCTGATAAACATCCATGTAAGATACGCAATTACAATGACTGCCACAACTACCACATATAACTGAAACCACCAGTTGTCATAGATTTCCTTTTCCTTAATAATCTGATATGTATTCTCTGCAATGATATTACCCGTCCTGTTCTCTAATACAGCAAGATGAAACGTGTATTCACCCGATGCCAGATTGGTATATACGATACTCGCCATCTCGCTTTGCGCCATTATCTTTGGTTCCTGATCAAAGCCCTCCAAATAAACACTGATATTCGGGTCATTGATGGAATAATTGACTACTTCGGGATTTATTTCAATCCTGCGTGCCCCTCGTGGTATATAGGTTGTCTCTCCCTTTTCCAACGGATAGCTTTCGCCATCTATAACAATCTCTTTTAACAACATGCGATAGGATCTCACAGATATATCATATTGATTCAGATTCATGCATACCACTCCCGTTTCTCCTGATAAATATAGATTTCCTTCTTCATCCATATAATTCCATGAGTTGGGGGTAAGTTCTATGCGCAGTCCTCTCTTTGCATCCAAAAGCTCATATGACACCTCTTTTCCTTCCAACAGATCCGTTTTATCCACAACATAAATACCTGCCGAGCTTAATACAAACAGTTCACCATTCTTTCCTTCCACAAGATCATAATTATTGTAATACGGAAAATTATCTAAAATCCGAATATTCCCCGTCTCTGTTAAGTAACATAAGCCATTACCTGTTACAATGAAAACTCCTCCACTGTCTGAATCCGGCACCATTCGCAGAATAATATCAGAGCTTAATCCATTCTCCTGTTTCAATGTCTGAGTGATGCTGCCATCCTTTATCACAGCAATACCATTCCCATCCGTTCCGGCAAGAATACTTCCATCCTCTCTTTCATACAGCGTCAACACTTTGGGATTACTAAGACCATCCGAAATACCGATGGTATCATACACCTTTCCCTGTCGGATGAAGGTAATTCCAGAATCCCCTGCCACTACAATTGTACCATTCTTCATTTCCATTACAGAACGGAATTTATCTCCAATGGCTCCGGTCTTACTGTCATATGTATTGCTTTCTCCCGTTTCCGAAATTTCCCAAATTCCATGACCTGAAGTACAAATCCATAAGTGGTTTTGGGAGTCAACCATCAGGCAGCGAATCCTGATTCCTTTTAATTGCTCCTCAATGGAATCCTCCGATTTTGTCTCGTAGTTCTCCGTTATAACATAAAGCCCTACGTCTGTTCCAAAGTACATGCAGTCCTGCCACTTTGCCACAGTATTTACAACATTTTCATCCAAACCGTATTTTTCATAAATTTCCTGAAAAACAGACGGACATAGACGAAGCAAACCAAGTCTTGAAGATACAAACCACAAATTTCCCTGATAATCAATCAGCATATGTTCAATAGAACTATTGAATGTATTCGTGTCAATAAAACGATACTCTCCATCCAAAGTCATATACCCTGCGCCATTATCTGCACAGATAAACATGATATTTTCTTCCGAAATCTTCAGTGAATTGATTCCCGCAAGGCTGCCGCATTCTGTGGAGGACAGCTTCTCCAAACGATTTTCTGAAATTTGATAGGTTTCAATCGTGTTTGCCGAAGTCCCCACATATAATTTCCCCGCCTCATCAAAAGCACAGCAGCTATAAGATTTCCCCTCTTCCTGCATTGTCTGCTGTGCAATAATGTCCGTACCATGGATTAGATAAAGTCCCCCTTCATCCGTAACAGCAGCAACATTTCCGTTTTTATCCGCACATATACTATCCGCATACACCACATCAGGTATGATCTTATAAACCTCTAGTCCTCCTGACAACCGCATAACAGCTAGACCATCAGTGGTTCCCACATAATAATAACCTTCCGTGCTTTGCACAATACAGCGAACCGAATTGGACGGAAGTCCATCCTCCCGTTTCACTACATTGGATATATTCTGATTGATACATATGGATACCCCATTATCATTGGTTCCAATCCAGAGTCTTCCCGCTTCGTCTTCATACAGACAATTCACCGTTTTGACAGAATCAAATTTATTGATCCACTGAAAGGTATTACCACTATAACGATATAATCCGCCATAAGTGCCAATCCACAAAACACCATCCTTTGTCTGGACAATATCATTCGCACTCCCTCCCAGCAGACCATTTTCTCCATTGTAAACCGTTTGCACATATTTGTGAAAATCATACTCATCCATTTCCTGCTTTTCAGAATTATTCTCTGCACAAACCATATTGCCCGGAACCAAAATTACAATAAGCTGCAACAGCAGTAAAAAAGAAGCAACTCTTTTTTGATTATTTTTATGCTTGTTACATCTTCCTTTTCTTTTTTGAAAAAAACGTATAGCCATAAACAGAATCAGCATAGTTACTACCTTATCTGCAAAATCCAGATAAAATTCCCCTACAATATTGCTGATTTCTGTATTACACCCCAGTTCCTGTAACAATCCGGACACACCATCGCCCCATATATTTCCGGTAGCACCATCCGCCAGAATAAAATTTAGCGGTGCCGATACCAAAACAGAAAGAACCGCCACTAAAAATGCGATTGACAAGATACCAAATATATTTTTCAAAAAACCCTTTTTCGCACAGATGCCAACCGTGACACCAACCACAAGATTGGTCAATCCGTAAAATAAGCTCGCCTGAGAATGCAGACTATACATAATGTTTGATGTCACTCCCACAATTGCACCGCATACCGGTCCAAACACATATGCTACAAAGACGGTGCCAACGGAATCCAGCCACAATGGCAGCATGAAAAAATCCGATAATGCCTTTCCGAAATAATTGATCAAAATGCATCCCGCAATAAATAAACAAATTTCATAACTTTTTCTTAGTCTCATAATATATGTCTCCATCCATAAAAAATGTCAAGCGTGGACATACCTCTACACACCAACGCTTGACTTTTTTTATTTAATATTACCCTAAAAGTGGTATCACAAAAAGAGCTCTGCTCTGACAGATTATCTTGCGTTTCATGTAAAATGTCAACTCCTTACTCAACAAAGTTTCTTTCTGTTCAGCACTTCTAATAAAATCAATCACTTTTTCACTCATTTCTTAATGATCTCCTTTTTCTCAGTCAGCAGCTTACAGGGAAAAGAAAATCTGACTGCATTTCCTTTTCCCCTAACCATACTTTTTTATTCTGCGTCCTTTTACTACAAAGAGAACACATAACCCCACTACAATTTCTTCACAAAAGCCTCCGATTTCTAGCTTCTGCCACTGCGGCTGTCTTGTTGTTTACACCCAACTTTTTATAAGTTTCCTGATTATAATATTTCACACCAGCCTTGGACAGCCCGAGCTGCTCTGCGATATTTTCCACAGACATACCCTCCGCCTGAAGCCGCAGGATTTTCAGTGCTTTATCACTCAAAATCACATTTCCCTCCTGCTTTTCCTTCAGATAAGCCGGATAAAAACCTGCCATCTGATTACATTCCTCCATGACCTGCTTTTTGAATGCCTGATCCTTCCATGTGACTGTACCAGTTTTCAAAAGTTCCCAAAGTGCTGCACCTTCCCTTGTCAGAATTCGCACAAAGTGATACTCCTCTGCCTTTACCACCGCTTCCTGCAAAATATCCTGCCAGCCATCTTTCCCCATGCGGTACATGGCGATGGCTGTCAGTATCTTTACTTCTATCGCTATGTAGGTTCTATGCACTTTTTCTGCGTAGAAACCCAACTTATCCAATAAAAGCAGCGCCTTTTCCTTTCGTCCGACTGCCAAATACACCCGCACCTTGGTCAGATAACGATATCGTTCCATGCCATTGAACTCTGCATTCTCATCCGGGGCTTCCTCCAACCACTGGTATGCTTCATTGATCTTGCCGGTATATAAATCCATTCTTACCGACATGGCACAAATATTTGTCAAAAGCTTTGGTGCTTCCTGTTCTGCCACCTGCCTGAAGCTCTCCAGCATATCCACAGCATCCTCCATATGGTTATTTAATATGGATAACCATGTCAGAATTCCTACCGCCACAAAGACCTGTTCCGTCTTTCCGCCACTTTCTGCCTGCATCCTTCCTTTGCCGGCAAGGGATGCCACTTCGTAATCATCCCCGCCCTTCTCAAAAAAACTCTCTGCAAGTGCAAGGTTTACCAGACCTTTTCCATATTTTCCAAGCACAAGGCTTATAACCTTTCCAATGCTCTTTGCCAGTTCCCTATCCTTCCTGCTCCACTCACAGAAATCTTTTCCTCCGTTCATCATGGAAGGCAGATTGCTGGTAACAGAAAACTCCGGCAGAACCATCCGTCCCTCCATCAAAAGTACTCCCGCCCGTTTTAACAGGTCTATCATCCGAATCGTTCCTCTGTGTGGTAAAGCAATATCCAGATATAGAAGTCTGGCTTCTGCCGCCCTTTTCATGCTACCTGTCTTTTCTTTTGCATAGTCAGAAAGTTCCTGATACCATCGTTCGCTTTCTTCTTCATTTAAGAGCATGGACTGCAGCATACTCATGCCTGCCATTAGCTCCATACTTTGCTTTATCTTTTTCTCCGGAAGTACCAAATAGTAGTGTTTCAATTCAAAATAATCTCCCGATGCCGGATTTCTTCGCATATTTTCAATCAGTATCCGAGAAATGCCTTCCTCACTGTGGCACATTTCATACATCTTGAGAGCTTCCAGCACATCTCCTTCCATTTCATAGCTATTTCCTGCACTGTAATACAGCTCGTTTATATAATCCTGCGAATATTTCGCCGAAAGCCTCCGGCGCATGGAATATTTCACAGGAGTTCTCAGCTCATATATGCTTCGCCCGTTCTCTCTGTGTTCCAGCAGGAAGTTCCCCACTTCCTGCCCCTTTTGGATCAGCTTCCCTGCCTCTTTCTTCTTGGTAATCTGCTGCGCTATATGCAGTTCAAACCTCTCTACAATAGATATTGCTTCCAGAAACTCCTGCAACTCAACATTCCACTGGTCATACACATGGGTTTCGACGTAATCCCACAAATCCTTTCTGGATTCCTCAATGGCACGAAGTTCTGCACCCATCCTGTCCCTTGCAGCTTCTACCTCTGGAATGTCCTTAAGCCTCATAGCCACAATGCGAAGAAACAGAGGATTTCCATAGCCCAGCTCTCGTATTCTATTGCACGCAGCTTCCGTAGGGGACAGTTCCCACTTCTCCAGATAAGTTACCTGCTCTTTTTCTGTCAGACATAACTCTTCTTCTCTGATTGTCACGAAAATATGCCGGACAAAGACAGATTTTAACCATTTCGGTACTGGAGCTCTGGAAATCAGGATCAGCCAGACATCCTTTCTGCCGCTCAACTCCTCTATCAGCTTCCCGAAAGTACTTCTGTCCTCCTCTGTCTCCAGTACATGCAGGTCATCTATCACAATAATCGTATGTGCATTTACTTCTTCATGCGTTTTCTCCATTTTTTCCTGCACGATATTGGCAAGTTCATCCATTCCGATATCCGCCATGTCGATATAACAGTATCGTTTTCTGGCAAGGAAGTCTGCCACAAAGGAAGTCTTGCCAGTTCCTGTTGTACCGTAAATATACACCGTCTGCCGGATGTTCTGGGCTGCCTTCATTTTCTCCCATGCCGCCTGCGGACGCACATAGTATTCATCAAGGTCAAGCTTGTAAGTTTTTTTCTCTGACATGAAGCACTCCTTTCTGCACCAAACTTCCACACATAAAAAAATCGTCAACTTCTTATTCAACAATGTTTCGGTAAAATTTTAACATTTTAGTGCACATAATTTCCCCCATGCTTCATAATATTATACACAGTAAAAACAGAATAAGTAAACTAGCCAAAGGGATAGACTTTTTCGTTTGAGAGTTTTTTTGCATTTTGTTAAATGATGTCTTCTTTTCCAAAACTTTTGCAAGCCTCTTTATTAGATTTATTGTTTTGCATTTTTGATGTTTTGGAAATTAGTATATGACTATTCTTGGATTGTCATGGACATAAGTAACTTTGATTTTTCTCTGCTTTATCGGCTCATACTCTTTTTCTGCATATCTTGCGATAAGCTTTTTCCCTCAAAAGTATTCTGTTTTCCGCTATTCTGATATGCTTCAAAGGCTTCTGCTCCGTACTCAAATTCCGGCTCTGCCACCATACCCAAAGTCTCTAACTGTTCTGGCTCCATGCTGCTGCAAGACTCCGCCTGCTTCTGCTGCTTTCCCTGCTGATTATCCCTTGCAAGGCTCTCTACCTTTTCAATGGCTGCGTCCAAGTGCCGCTCCATGCTCTCATACAGCCTCTTTTGCATGGCAAAAACAACACTGGAAGCGCACATGGAAATATGTATAACAAAAAAAAGCAGAACACAGCCACATAAGCCATGCTCTGCCTTACACTTATTTTTACTCTACTGCTACAAACTTCATCTCCGCAAATTCCTGATCTGTCAAATCATTCAGCTTCACAATCACTCGAAGGGACAATTCCACCATCTCATCATCCTCCAGATGCTCCATTGCATCACTGATACCCTTTATGACCTTTGCCCTGCTCCGCAAATCGAAAGCTGCACCTTCTTCCGTAAAAATACTGATTAAATTGGTTTCTTCCACAGTAAATTCTTTATTCATCACTTACATCTCCCTCTGATTTTTCTTGATGTTTTCCTGTGCATCATGTTCCCCGCTATGTCCTGCCACCTGTGCCTTTTTCTCGGCAAGACGGGCTTTTAAGGAAACTCTTGCGGCAGGCTGCTCCTGCTCTTTTTTATTTGCTTCCCTCTGTGCTTTTTCTGCACCATTGTTCAGCACATTGTCAATCATGTTATAGTTCTGTTCTTCCATTTCCTCGATCTTGGCAAGGGGCTTGTACTCTGCTAATTTTTCAAGCAGCTCCTTTACCATATCTAACAGCTCGTCAGACAGACGGGCAAGCCATATATACCTCTGCACCGTCTTTCCGCTCTCTCCGGCAGCTTCCCCCACTTCGTCAAGACTGCTTCCGTTTCCTTTCTTCCCCTGATGCTTCATGGCTTCGTATTTCATGGCATAAGCCCTTGCTTTTTCGCTGGGTAAAATGTCCTCTCGCTGAATATTGGTATCCACCATGATAATCGTAGCTTCATCATCACTGTAATCCCGCACAAATATCGGCATGGTGGAAAGCCCTGCCAGTTCACACCCGTGCTTCCTGCGGTGTCCGGCAATGATCTCATAACCGCCCTCTGCTCTCGGTCTTGCAATACCGGGCATCAGCACTCCATAGTTTCTAATGCTTTCCACGGTTTCCTGCATCTTTTCATCATCAAGCACCTTGAACGGGTGTCCTTTAAACTCATAAAGGTCAGAAAGCGGTATCTCCTGCACCTGCTCCGTACCCGCCGGAGCTTGGGAAGCCCCGAACAAATCATCATAGCTGTTCAGCTTTATTTTTGCTGCACTTCCTCCCTTACTCATCACGAAGCACCTCCTCTGTCAAAGACTGATAGGCACTTGCCACCTTCCCCTTCGGGTCATGCTGGTAGATGCTGATACCTTCTGCGGAAATCTCCGCAGCCCTTACGGAAATCGGGATACTGTTCTGAAATATCCTTACCTTACTTCCATAATTCTCAACCAGTAAAGCACTGATGTCCTTTGCATAGTTGGTGCGGTTATCCACCATTGTCAGCAGAATCCCCTCAATCTCCAGTTTCGGATTGATCTGCCGCTTTACCTTGCCTATCGTCTTGATAAGCTGCTCCAATCCCTTTACGGGCAGATATGCCGCCTGTACGGGGATTAAGATACTGTCAGCACAGGCAAAGGCATTTATGGTTATCATTCCAAGTGAGGGCATACAGTCAATCAGAATGTAATCGTAATTCTCCCTTACCTGCTCTATGTAGGAACGCAGCACAAGCTCCCTGCTCATGGCATTCACAAGCGATACTTCCAGACCGGACAGCTCAATGTTTCCCGGCATAAGGGAAATACCCTCCTCATGCTTTAAAATGCCATATCCGGCTTCCATTTCCTCGTCAGTGATGATATTTGACATGACAGTGGCAAGCGTGACTTCCAGCTTGTCCGGTTCCGTAAAACCCAAACTTGCAGTCAGGCTTCCCTGTGCGTCCGCATCTATCAGCAGGACTCTCTTTCCCTGCTTTGCCAGTCCGATTCCTAAGTTGCTTGTAGTGGTGGTCTTGCCGACTCCGCCCTTTTGATTTGCGATTGCGATTATTTTGCACATGATGATATTCTCCTTTTTTTCTCTGTATTCTGTTATTTTTCTGCTACATTGCTCTTTCTTACTTCTACATATGCCCTGTAAAACTTTTTTGTCCCCTTGTTCGGGTACAAGTCTGAAAACTCCATAACTTCAATTTTGGGATTATTCTTCAATATTTTTCCGAACCAAGTAATATCGTTCTTCGTTCCCATCAGTCTGACCTTTAACATTAGTCTGCTCCTCCAAGCATGGCATACAGATTGTGGTTATATACCGCATATTCCGGATACCTGATCTGTACCGCCTGTCAAAAATATGGTGCATAGGCACAGCAGAATAACTCCTCCACCGTGTAATTCCTGCACTCGTCAATCTGCTCCTCCATATCCTCATAGTCAGAAACACTCGGCGTACCATTGCAGTACAGGTTAAACGCCATTCTGACTACTTTCACGCTTCCGCTGGTCTGCCAGCCTTCATGCAGGCATTCCGTTTTCACGCAGCCCGTCTTAAAATCGTAAATTCTCTTAATGTTCCTTCTGGTATCGTCACTGATGCCAAGACAGTAGCAGAGCGCCTTGTGGTACACATCCTGATACCTTACCTCTTTTAACTTCTCATAATAGAATTTCTCATGTGCATCGCTGATAAAAATAATGTTGTTTTGAGCCTTATTAGCTCCTGCACCTAACGCTGTGTTGTTCATGTCTGAACCTCCTTAATTTATTTTTGCAATTAAAAAGGACTAAGTCCTTTAAAAGCCATAGCTTTTAGGAATTAGTCCTAATCAAGAGTTAAAGAAAGGGAAGCTTTTTCAGCTTCCCTTTCGAGTTATATATAGATTTTGCAAATAATATCTTTAAATCGGTTCGCCTTTGTGTATTCAGAATGATATTTCATGTACTCTCGCACATCATCCCTTGTAACAACAAGCGTTGTGAAATAAAAATATCTGCGTTCTTCTATTTTCCTGCATTGGCAATAGCTGCCTGTGCCGCTGTTAGATTCTGATGACTTTTACCCCGGGGGTAAATGATTTACCCCTTTTACCCCACCTATGAGGAATTTACCCCACCCCAAATTGTAATTCGACAAATCGACAAATTGCGGTTTAACCGCTAAAATCCCTTGATTTTGCGCGGAATCCGGTATAAAATCATTTCAGCGGAAAGTCCCGCCTGATTTGACAATTCCATATAAATCTGCTAAGATATATTTACATAAAGGTACTGCCGATAGACGGCTAGTCCGAATTTGAGCAAACAAAAATAGTCGCCTTAGTTTTGCGGACCGGGGCGGCTATTTTTGTGGTTTATTATTATCCTTGCTTCCGATGGCGTATCCGAGACCGAAGCAGGTCAGGCATAAGCCAAGCACTGAAATCAATCCTTCAATCGTCAACATCCACTTAGCCCTCCTTTCCCAGATTCCTGCAGGCAGGTTTCTATGTAATCGGAGGGTCACAGTCCCTCCGCAGAAGAACTAGCCGCCTATCCCGTTATGGCAGTACCCCATGTGAATATACTATCAGAAAATGTCGGACGCTACAAGATGGTTTTCCGGCTTTTTATTTTTCCACTTGCTAATCCGCCAAAACAGAGGTAAGCTACGACACCACGGAAGGAGGGGATTGGATTGGAAAAAGATTCTGCATTGTACCAGCTCATGGACACCCGCATGAACGGAGTCATGAATGGCATCGTAAACAGTGACGGGGAATACCAGGCGATTCTCCGAAAGTCTGACGTATACTCCGGCGAACTGGACAGGATGGATTTATCAAAAGAAATCCGGCTGCTGATCGACCGATACGTCAGCGAGCAGAACGCGCTGGGTTCCCGGTTTGGGATGCTCGCCTACATGCTTGGCTTTTCCGACTGCAAGGCCATGTTTTTGGGGAAATGCCTGCCGACAGAAGTAAAAGAAATGACCACAGAATTGTAACCGCAAAGTGCCGGACAGGACGGAAAGGCTGCGCCACAGCCCTTCCGCCCTGTCTCTTTCGTCTAAATATAAATCCATGCCTCCAGTTCCGCATATTTGTTGGATTTTGACCACTGCGGGTGCATCTTGAACCATGCCCGCTCGTCATCCGGCGTGACCGTCAGCTTCGTAAAATAAACAGGGGAACCGGCATCATCCAGTTCCCCGCGGGCTTCGGGGCTTAAGTTTAAGAGCCACTCAAAGCGGTCTTCGTAAACCCTTACCCCGAAAACATATTTATCGATATCTTCCTCCGAAAACTCCCCATCCTCCGGCATGGGTGGCTGTTCCATGAGCCTGCGCAGGTTTTCCAGCTTGCCGCCCATGTCCGCATCCGTGGCTGGTTTCACGTCGCCGTACTGCATCATCTGCTGTTCCAGCTCTGCAATCCGCTTCTCAACCTCCTGCTGCTTGCGGCTGAATACCTCTTTCGGTATCTCATTGTTCATCCGCATATCGAGGAGCGTCTCGTAGCGCCCCTGCTCCTTTTTCAGCTTTTCCTCTATGATGGATTTCTCCCGCAGCACTTCCGTCTGCCCCACCCCTGCCGCGCCGAGGCCGAGGACTGCCGCTGCTTCCCGGAGCGTCCCCTCCGGGTCATCGAAAACGGCGTGGAGGACTTTCTGCGCCATCGTGTGTATCTTCCAGTCCTGCACCAACGGCACCCGGCAGACGCCCTCAATGCTCAGGCCGTTTTTCAGCCTTGCCGGGACCGTCCCCGTCCGGGTCTGGTCATAGCACTTGTAGGTGTAGGTGGTGAAGTCCCTTGACTTGGAGTGCCACCTGGTCTTTGCGAAAGCGTGTCCGCACTGGCACCGCAGCTTCCTGCGCCAGAGGTCATCCGAGTGGATGCCCCTGTTCTTCCTGCATTTCTCCATCTGCGGCCTCTTTTCCTCTATCAGTTTCTGCACCTTTTCAAATTCCTCTTTGGTGACGATGGGCTGGTGCTTCCCTTCCACGATGATGCGGTCAAGCTCCCCGTTGTTCTTCGCCCTTTTCTGTTCGAGGTAGTCCGGCACATATTCCTTCCGGTATTCCAGCTCCCCGCAGTAGAGGCGGTTTTTCAGGATATGGCTGATGGTGGAGTAATGCCACAGGCTCTTCCCCATCGCCGTGAGGTCGCCGTCTTTTTCAAGCCGCTTCTTGATCTTCTGGCTGCCGTTGCCCGCAAGGTACATATCGAAGATCTTCCTGACCGTTTTCGCCTGTGCCTCGTTGATGACATACTCCGGCCCCACTTTATCATATCCAAGCACGTTCCCGGTGCCGTAGATCACCCCATTCTGGAAGGAGACCATCTGCCCTGCCTTCACGCGCATGGAGGTCTTTTTCGATTCGTTCTGTGCGAGGGTCGCCATGATGGTCAGCCGCAGTTCCCCGTCCTCATCGTTCATGGTCCATATGCCGTCCTCGGTGAAATACACCTCAATGCCCATCCGTTTCAAGAGCCTCGTCTGCTGGAGGGTGTCCACTGTGTTCCTTGCGAACCTCGATACCTCCCTCGTCACGATCAGGTCGAAATGTCCGTCCTTTGCGTCCTCCATCATCCGCACAAAGTTTTTTCGTTTTGCTATGGAGGTGCCGGTGATCCCTTCATCGATATACCGGCGGTATAATACCCAATCCGGGTGCCTGTCTATCAGGTCATCATAATACTGCACCTGGTTTTCCAGCGCAGAAAGCTGTGCCTCATGCTCCGTTGAAACCCTTGCATATATCGCAACTTTCCTTATACGCATCTGCATCCGCTCCTTTCTTTTTTGGTAGTCTATTAATCACTCTGAAAGCCCGTAAAGTCAAGCAATACGGGCGCTTTCTTCCTATATAGATGCCGCTTTACATCCGGGTAGTGAACGCCAGCGAAATCCACCCGTCCCGCTTTTCCTGATAGGCTTTAAGCAGCCCCCAGCCGTCCTTTTCCTCGACCACAGTAAAAATGCCCACACCTGTGAACTTGCCCGTCTTTGGGTATGACGTTCCGGGGCCGCGGCGGATATTCAGATCGGGAATGGATACGCGCACCATGTAAGGTGCGGAAAAGGTAAGGCTCTCCATGAACTGCACTTTTCCCTCATCCATGACGGCTTTCAGGATGGAGAGGATTTTCTCCCCATATTTCTCCCCTGCCGCCCAGCCTTTCCCCTGCGGGTTTTCCTTCTGACCGAGCCACTCCACATAGGGCGCACAGCCCCTTGTGACATAGCGGAAACGTGGATCAATCTTTTCATTCCGCAGTTTATCCGTGGATGCGTAGGCTTTGAGGTGTTGCACCTGCGCCCGGATGCCAAGCTGTGGCGATTCAAAGGACAGCCCTGCCTTGCCCCTCTGCGTCACCCCAAGGCCGCAGAAATTGTTCTGCTTTAAGTTGACCGCAGAGCCGGAGAAAGTGAAGTTCCCGGTCTCAAGGCAGGACTGTGCAAAAGCGATATCTCCCCTCACGCCCTCTGCCTCCCCTTCCGAAAGGTACAGCGGGATCATATCCAAAACAGACTGTGCCACGGATGGATTTTTCTTTTTCAGGTATGCCGCCATCTGCTCCGCCGTTGCCACAGCTTTTCCCATGATGGCGGTAAGGGAATCTGTATCAGAACTGCCCTCCATAGCCGCTTTGATATCCTTGCGGAACTGCGCCATCGTCAGACCGAACTTTGACCACAGATGCTCCACATCGCCGTGGTTGCTGGCAATGCCCCTTTTACATCCCTCGCTGTGGCTGATGACAACACCGTCCGCAAGCGGGTCCAAATGGAACTGCTGACAAAGGTGTGCAAACAATTCCACTGCATATCTGTAGGTGGCAAGCACATGGGCTTTCGTATTCTCACCGTCCCCGGTTTCCGCCCAGCTTGCACCGCCCATATATTTAATGGTGGCAGGCTCCGTCATTTCCACACCGATGTGGGTATTGTTTCCGTCACCGCCGCAGTGCCAGCCACGGTGTTCCCACGGGAGCAATTGGTACACATCCCCGCCCGGCTCTATGATGGCATGGACGCAGGCGTTTGCATCCGCCCTGTTCCAGTTCTTCATAAACACATCCGCCTTTGGCTGCGGGCATCCCACCGAGTGGATCATAAGCCCCTGCACGTTGATGTGTTTTCCCGCCCGGTAACAGCCGGACTCTGTAAGGTAATTCTGTTTTAAGTTCATTCCATTTCCCTCTCTTTCTGCGCATGAAAAAAGGCACCAGTTTTTACGCCGATGCCTCAGATTAAAAATCCATTAATTCTCTTTTTCCTCCCGTAGCTGCTCCAACACGGCTTTCAACTTCCCCGGAATGGGCAGCCCCGTCCGGGCGGCATTTTCCAGAATGGAAATGCCTTCATTTGACAGGTAAAAGAAAATGACCGCCGTCCGCAGGACGCTCCCCTCCCCGATGATGTGGGTATCCACGATATGCCCCACCGCCACAAGGCTGAAAATGACCACCTTCTTAAAAATGCCCTTAAAGCCCACCTCGCTGGATAGCTTCTTCTCCACCGCAGCCGCCATCAGGCCGGTAGCATAATCCACCACCACGAATACCACCAGTGCATAAAGGAAGCCGTCAAAGCCTCCCATGACCGCACCCAGCGCACCGCCGAGCGCCGCAAACGCATACTGCGCCGCCTCGATAAAATTCTTCATTCCAGTTCCTCCTTCTGATTTTGGGTAAGAAAAAAGCGGCTGCCCGCAGTGGGCAGTCCGCTTTTTCCCGAGATAATGTTTTACAGTTTTGTCCTTTCTCCCATCAGTATATTGACCACCGTGGTGCCTTCCCCGAATGCCGCCCTTGCCTCTGCAAGCGCCTCCCCGGAAAGCCCACTGTGGTTCCTGCGATATTCCGCGATGCTTTTCTCATTCTGTGCATCCCGCTTTCTTGCTGTTGCCTCCCTGCTGAAAGGGTATCCTGCGTATTCAAGTTTCTCGCAGAAGTCATCCATCAGGTAGCGCCCGTTGCTGTTCCATCTGATCGCGCCGTCTTCCTCAACCGTGGCTTTTTCATCCGCCTGCGCCACCGCCTTTTTCACTTCCTCCTCTGCATTCCTTTTCCAGAAATCCCCAAGGCTCCCGTTTATTTCTCTTTCAAATCTCGTCATTGTGCTTCCCTCCGTTTTCTTTTGGAAACAAGCTCTGCTTGTTTTGTACACCCATATTCGCTCTGAATGGGGATATTATCAAGCAGATTCGGAGCGTAGGATGCACAAACATACAGATGGAAAACTGTACATATTTACGCGCATTCCACATAGCGGATGAATGCTTTCCCGTGTCCTTCGTTCACCCCTGCCTCAGTTTCCGCAGGGTAATATTTCCCGTTGTGGGTAAATGGCGCAACACCGTCTATATAGCCGGAGCCTCCTGCGCCGGACTGCCCATATGTCCCACAGTTCCCTCCGTACCATCCGCCGCCACCGCCGGAAGAAGCGATGCCACTTGATGAATAGTAATCCCCTGCGCCAAAGTTCTCAGACGGGCTACTGCTTGTGGATATCTGCCTCCCGCCCAGTGCACCGCCAGAGCCATTGCCGCCGCGTTCCCCGCCGCCGTCTCCGCCCTTGTGGACAGTTCCGTTGTCGATTCCCCCACCGCCGCCTCCGCCTGCCACAATGAGGACATAATTCCTGTTATTATAGCCCAGGCCATTACTGTTGTTGCTATATCCCAATTCCCCATATCTTGCGGCCACATGGGTGGCACCCCCGCCACTGGCACCATACTGTTTGCCGCTGGTATAGCTGCTCCCACGCCCGCCGCCGTTTGCGCCTGATGATGTGCCATTCGGTGATCCGCCATTGTACACATAGATTATCTCATCTTTTTTCATCTTCTTATAACCTTTGGAATGTCCGCCAAGGCCGCCTTCCGCCACAAGGGAGTCCACTTTTGCCGCAGCGCCGGATGCGCCCCACACCTCAAACTCATAGATGCCGTCCTGCGGGATAACAAACTGCACATAGCTGCCTGTATAGACAAAATCATACTCCGTGGTCACCCACATGGCATAAAGGGTGGCATCTGCTGGGAACACTCCGGGTTCTCCCGGCTTGTAAGACGGCGTAGAAAGGGAATCCGTACTCCATCCGCAGAAGGACATATTCTTTCTCGTATAGGGGCTTGCCGGCACCGTGGTGGGTTCGCTCTGTGCATTCCCATTGTTGTAATAGCAGTAAGCCGTAAAGGACTCCGCCGAACCGCTCCCGGCCAAAGTACCGCCATTGGGCATCAGCCCGATGGTCATCTGCTTTTTGAACACCGCATATAAGGTGACAGGTTCCTCCGAACTGATGATAAACTCGGAAAGCACTTTCTTTTCCGCAGAACTATCCTGCCGCCACCCCACAAAGGTATATCCCTCCAATGCGGCGGGCGGCGCTGCGGCAATGGCATCCTCCCTGTCCGGCACGGTACGCTCCAATGCATATCCCGTGTCGATTTGATACGTCACCTTGACTCCCGCCGCATACACCCTGTCCTCTCCCACGAAAATCCGCGTCACGCGCTTTGTGGTTTCATCTTCATAGCAGAGGTAAATGGTCGTTGCGCTGTAGCTTTCCAATGCCAGATACCCATCAAGGCTCACCAGTTTCATCACAAGGCCGGTGCTGCTCATCATCTCCGCCACTTTTTCATCCAATGTCTGCATGGATTCTTCCAAAGTCCCTGTTGTGGAAATAAGGCTGTCCAGCTCCCCGATGATGTTCCTCGCCGTAAATACCGCAGTTCCGTCCAGTACCATATCCCCGGCTTTCGTGACTCTCGAATACCCGGAAGGCTCATAGGCCGCCGTGGTTCCTGCCTGTGTGCAGACGAAGGTCGCCCACCCCGGAGCGCCCACTGCGGTCACCGCATCCCCCACAGAATAGGAAGTGGCACGGGTGAGTGTCTCCCCTCCGCCGCCTCCACCGCCGCTCCCGGCTTTCAGGGTGGGGAATACTTTTGTCAGGCCGCTAAGCCCTGCGGAAGATACAGTAAAAATGGCAAGTTCCAGATCATAGGAAGAATTGTTGTAATTGATGTTCACATCCGCATCCAGCGGCGGAAGTTCCGCTGCCGCCTGCGCCAGTATCTTGATCGGCTCATCCGCATTGGATAAATCCAGATGGATATATACCCGTCCCTGCAATGTTTCCCCCACATCCGCAAGGCGCACGTCAATCTCCGTTTCATACACTTCAAAAAAGCGCCCCCGGATCATGCCAAAGCCCTGCGAGATATGCAGCACATTTCCTCTCGCATAGGTGACCTCGCAGCCTTTGAATATGCCGCTGCCGGGAATTGCCGTCTCGTAGATGATGGCGTCATCCTGCGGCGTGACATTGCCGCCTTTGTAGGTTTTCAGTGTGATATTGTCAGCCATTCTCCTGCCTCCTTAAAATCTTAGTCAAATCCAGACGCACCGTGCCGAACACCAGCTTTGTGTTCTTCCCACGCTCCCTCCCGGTGAGGATGCTGCGGTAACTCTGCCCATCCGAAATAATGTCTGCCACCTGTCCGAATTCCAGTTCCTCCGGCTTTACCAAAGCGTCACTGTTCATCATGGTAAGCTCTATGAGGTTGGAATAGGAAAGGTTGGCAAACTTGTTATGGGCGGCGCTGATGGCCGCGCTCTCAAAGCTGCTCCCCTCCTCATGGGAAACTGCCTGCATCTCACACACCACAGGCGTGATGCGGTCACGGTTTTTCGTGTCATATCCCAAATCCGGGTGGAGATAATAAATCCGGGTATTGGAGTAATTCTCCGCATCATAAATAATGAGTTTATTCACATCGGCGCTGACCTGTTTGATAGTGACGCTCTTTTTGATGATATTCGGCAGGTCGCTTTCAATCGTAATTACCCCGGATGCCGCTTTCCCTACCGTGATCTGCACTTCCCGGTTCTGGATGTCCAGCTTTGTCTTTACCAAAATACTGTACTTCTCCATTGCCGGGATGATCACTGAATCAATGAGGTTCACGATGTTGTAATGCCCGCCCTTATCGGAGGGTGTGATATGCAGGCTCCAGTCCTTTGTGGCAGTGGCCGCCGTAACGGAAAGCCCTTTGATATTCTGCATCCCATCCTCATTGGCAATAAACATTTCTTTTATCCTGTCACAGAGGAACTGCTCCATGCTCCCCTGCCCCTGCAGGTTTACATCAAACAGCACATCCGTATTGAGCAGCTCCATCAATGGCTTGTAGGAAATGGTCTGCAGCTTCTTTGACTTATCCGTGCCATAGCCGATCTCTGTCACAATCCCGGCATACTCCTCATCCCCGCGGCTGATGCGGATATAATCCTGCTTTTTCACGCCGGGCAGGGCAAGCACCGTGACCGTGTTCCCATCGGAAGATAAATAATCCTCTTTGTAGGTGATCTCATTTACATTGGTATTTCCCACCATCTCAAAGTCCGGCGTGAAGATTTCCACGTTATACGGTCTCATAGCTGATCCTCCCCTCTACCATCACGTTTAGAATGTTCAGCCCTTCATGCACCACGGAAATGCGGTTGCTGCCATACTGCAAATGGAAGAACCGCTCCGTGGTAAAATCACACATCTGATAACGGTCAGCCACCACCTCATCACTGACGCCCCGCTCCGTAATACTGTAAGGAATCTGCGTGGTGTCGATGACCAGCTTATGCCCGTCTGGGATGCTGCCCTCGTACTTTCCCGTTTCATACAAAACATTATTCACATAGTGCTTCCATACCGGGTTTACACATGGGCCGTGTACCGTCACCCTGCACGGGCTGTCCCCGTGACTGTCGCTGTCGATCATGAGGGTGTTCTGTGTCACATCCGCATAGGCGTAGGTGTATTCGTAGGGATAGATTTTCCCTCCAATGGAGAGCGTCCCGCTGTAGCCGGAAACATTTTTATAAAACAGCCCGGTTGCGGTGAAAGCCACCTCACAGTCTAAGCCCGCTCCGCCAGTAATAAGTTCGCTCTTTGCTATCTCCGTCATCCGCACTGGGACACGGAAAGCCTCCTCCATCTCATACACGAGGGTGAGCGGCACCGCCCGGACAAACCGGGAGAACGCCCTGTAATTCACATAAGCATTTCTGCCGCCAAAGAAGATGCGCCCAGTCATCACGCCCTGAGAGAAAAGTTCCTCCAGGGGGATAAAGTCCGTGCCGATCTGTTCATACTGCGTCCCGTCCTTATAGCCGAAGCCGCCAATAGAATGGAAAAAGGATGTACGGGCGTTCAAATCCCATGACACCCCTTCCCCGTTAATGAGTTTGAATTTCCTTATCATGAATACGCCTTTCCCAGCTCCCGGTTCAGCCCGTCAGATAATTCCCCGACCAGTGCGCCGGAATCCAATACCACCTGGCTGTTTGCTAACTTAGGCAGATACTTTGTTACCACTTCATACATGGCATCCAGCCTTGCCGCCAGTGAGGAACCGCTGCCGGAGCCTCCCGCCGCCTGCGCCCCCGCCGTCATGGAATCCGTGGCAGGGATGAGCGTTCCCGCCAGTTCCTTCATAGGGCCGGTCAGCTTTCCGAGGTTTCCTTTTATCCCTTTTCCGAGCAGGTCGATCATATCCGGCATGAACGTATGGAAGTTGGAAAGCGGCCCCTCGTCCGGCTCGGAGAAATGGAGGAAGGACGCAATCGTCCCAGCCACATCCTTCACGCTGTCCACCAGATGGCTGATTTTCGCCTTGATGCCGTCTATTAAGCCGCCAATGATATCTTTGCCCCACTGCAATGCCTGTGAGGGCAGGCTCTTGATGAAGTTGATCGCGGCATCGAATCCGCTCTTCACCGCTCCCGCAATACCGCTCATGGCGTTCTTGATTCCTGAGAGCAGGCTGTTAAATACATTTACCACCGCATCCTTCAGGCCGCCCACGATACTGGTCACCGTGGATTTGATGGCATTCCAGACGGAAGTAATGACCTCTTTTATCGCATTGACCACGGAACTGACTGCGGATTTGATGGCTTCCCACGCTGCGGTAATGGCGCTCTTTATCGCCTCCATAATGGAAATGACCGCTGACTTGATGGCCTCCCATGCTGCCACAGCCACATTTTTAATTGCTTCAATCGCAGAGGACACCGCGCTCTTTATCGCTTCCCATGCGGCAATGACCGCAGAACGTATCGCCTCCATCGCTGTGGCAATGGCGTTCTTTATTGCCTCCCAAGCGGAGACCACCACATCTTTGATGGCGGAAAGCACTGCCGTCACTGCTGACTTTATCGCTTCCCATACAGATGTGATTACATTGCGAATCGCCTCCATTACCGTGGTAACAGTATTTCTGATTGCTTCCCACGCACTGGAAAGGAAAGAGCCGATGGCGTTTGTCACGGTCTCGATCACATTTTTTATCGCATTCCATACCGTGGAGACCACCGTCTGTATCACATTCAGAACGGTTGTGATTATCATTTTATAGAACTCGAACCGCGCCACGATGAGCGTCTTTATCACATCAAGCACAGTCTGGAAAATGTTCTTGATGCCCTCCCACAGCCCGCTAAAGAAATCTTTCAGGCCGTTCCAGATGGCCTGCGCCGCCCCGGTGATGGCGTTCCAGATGTTGGAGAAGAAATCTTTCAGCCCATTCCATACCGCAACAGCCGCATCTTTTATGACGTTCCACAGGTTGATCCAGAACTCCCGGAAGCCCTCGCAGTTATTCCAGAGAGCCACGAAGATGGCAATCAGCGCAGCTATGGCGGCAATCACTAAGGTGACCGGATTCGCCGCAAGGATTCCCCATAAGGCACTAAGCCCTCCGCCGATACTGGAAATGCCGCCGATCAGCGTGGGGATGAATGTCATAATGCTGCCCACCGCAGAGACCACCTTCCCAATAATGATTAATACGGGACCGATGGCGGCGGCGAGCAGACCGATGGTGACGATGGTGTTCTTCGTCCCCTCATCCATGCCGTTCAGCTTATCCACGAATCCCTGTATCCATGTAACAATCTGACGGATGGCGGGCATGAGGATTTCACCGAAAGAGATAGCCAGTTCTTCAAGCTGGCTCTTTAGGATGGTAAGCTGCCCGGCAAGATTATCCTGCATGGTTGCCGCCATCTCCGCTGACTTCCCGTCACAGTTCGCTATGGCGCTGCTCACCTTTTCAATATCCGCAGGGGCGGCATTCATAAGGGCAAGGAATCCTGACATGGCATTCTTGCCCACAAGCGCCTCTGCCGCCGCTGCCTTCTCCGATTCAGACAGCCCGCCGAAAGCCGTCCTGCAGTCTGCGAGGATGTCGCTCAAATCCCTCATGCTCCCGTCCGCATTGGTGGTGGCAATGGTCACTTCCCCGATGCTCGAACCGCAGATTTTCACTTCCCCGGAAAGGTTGCTCATGATGGTACGGAGCGCAGTACCGGCCTGCGTGGACTTGATGCCCGCATTGCCCATCAAGCCGATTGCCTCTGCGGTATCCTCCGCAGAAAAACCAAGCGCCCCGGCAATGGGCGCACAGTATTTGAAGGTTTCGCCCATCATGCTGACATTTGTGTTAGCGTTACTGGATGCCGCCGCAAGGATATCTGCGAAATGCCCGGAATCGGCTGCGGTCAGACCGAAAGCGGTCAGGGCATCTGTCACGATATCGGATGTAGATGCCAAATCCTCCCCGGAGGCAGCGGCAAGGTTCATGATGCCCTCAATGCCGGAGAGCATATCAGAAGTCTTCCAGCCTGCCATCGCCATGTAGTTCATGGCCTCTGCTGCTTCGGATGCAGAGAACTTGGTCTTGCTCCCCATCTCCCTTGCCTTATCCCGGAGGGCTTCCAGCTCGCTCCCGGTTGCACCGGAAACCGCCCCGACCTGGCTCATGGCGGAATCGAAGTCTGCCGCCGTTTTTACCGCCACCGTGCCAAGCCCCACAATGGGAGTGGTCACGGTCTTGGTGAGGGTAGTCCCCACCCCGGAAATCTTATCCCCTAAGTTCTTTAAATCCTCTCCCACAGCGGCGATCTTCTGCACTGCCACCGCCGACTGGTTCGCCTGTTCTTCGAGGCTTTTCAGCCTTTCCTCGGTCTCGATGATCTCCCTCTGCAAACCATCGTACTGCTCCTGGGTGATCTCCCCTTTTGCCAGCGCCTCGTTTGCCTGCTGTGCAGCGGTTTTCAGGGTTTCCAGCTTTTCCTTCGTCTCCCGCACCGCATCCGCAAGGAGCCGGTGCTTCTGTGCCAGCAGTTCCGTGTTGCCGGGGTCCAGCTTTAAGAGCCTCTCCACGTCCCGGAGCTGTGACTGCGTGGTGCGGATTTCCCCGTTTACCCCTTTCAGTGCGGCTGTCAGCTTTGTGGTGTCGCCGCCGATCTCCACCGTAATGCCCTGTATCCTTGACGCTCCCACCCAAAGCACCTCCCCACAACGAAAAAAGGAGCCGGTCAAGGCTCCCTGAAAAAATGCATAAAAAAGACACCTGCTGTTATGGCAAGTGCCTATGTATGAATTATTCTGTTTTATCTACTGATGCAGCAATCCCTGCAAGCTGAAATTTATTTGCATAATGTCCTGATAAGATTTTTATATCTTTCAGTTTGGTTATCAATATCTTCCTGCGTTACTCCATAATATTTATACAGGCGTTTCATCATCTCATCCAGGTCTTTTACCGCCTTATCCCCGCTAGCTCCTCCACCAATATATCCATACTTCGTCTCAATTACAACATCCAACCTTTCATTTATATCCGAATATTCTTTAATATACTTATGCATATCAATATCAAACAGCTCTTTCGGAACAGCCATAGCTTGACGTAATTGCTCTTTGCATTTTTCTAAGTATTCCATTACTGCTTCCGGCTCTTCACTTTCAAGCGGAGGGCGCTTAGCATATTCTCCAAGTAACTCCGGCTTATATTGCAAAAGGAAAGAGGCCCGTAGCTGTTTATATTCTTCCATCACCTCAACCGAATCTCTGTCAAGTTCTGCTAAGCCGCATTCATTTACCGCAAATGCAAGCACACCCTCCATAGAATGATGACTCTCTCCCGTAATCATTTTTTCGATGCGTTTCTTCTTGCGGTTATATTTGATTTTATAAAATCGTTGCTTAAGAGTACGATTTTTTGTATCCTTAAGTATAAAAATAGATGTGGGTCCATCTTCACCATTAATCCGAAATGTTTTATTTCCTTTTTTCATTCTTCACCTTTTCCAAACTATATTCACAAAAGTCTGTCATCTGCAAATGCCAATTTTTACAGCCATTTTCTGCTACCAAATTATAGCAGAAAATGGCTGTTTTTTCAATCAAAACAAATCCATGTCCTGTTGCGTTCCAAGCACTGCATAGGAGCAGGAGTCGTTCCTGCTCTCGGCATACATATCATTGATCAATCCGATGGAGAGCAGTTCCAAGTCCGCCATCGAAAGCCCTAACTGAATACATCGGAGCAGGAACAGCGGTGTTGTCATTTCCCGCTCAGTTGGGCGAAGTTTTTTTTAGCCTCAACATCCGTCTTTACATTCAGTCCCCACAGTTCTATCAATTGCGGCAGGACTTGGTAAATGGAAAAGGTGTTGAATCCGTCAAGCCACTCGTCCACCTCATTGGGAATACTTGGGTCGGCGTGCTTTGCCATCGTGTAGGCGATATTCTCGAACATCTCCAGAGAGAATAAATCGAGGTTGGAATTTTCCTCATCCCCCTCACCGATGCTCTTTTCCAGAATCCGCAAATCTTTATAAATGTCACGCTGAAATTTCAGTCTGTAAATGCGCGGTATAGCCGCCGATGCCTTGAAAAGTACATCCTGCCCGTCAATCTCTATCTTCCTTACAATGCTCATATCCTTTCAGCCTCCTTCATCCCTGTCCTTCTGTGTCCGCGTCCACTGCCTTTGGTTCCGGCAGATATACGGATTTATACCAGTTGGCATAAGTCTCCGCAGATGTCTTATTCCCGGTCTTGGCCTTCACATAGCCGCTTGCCAGCGGACGCGCCTTGATGGTCAGCGTCTCCGTCTGCACCTCCCGGCTCTCCTCATTGGTCTTTCCCTCAATCTTGGGGCGGCTTGCGGAACAGTTATACAATACATGGCGAATCTTGCGGATGTCGCCGTCAAACTCAAACAGCAGCGCAAAGGCTGCCGTCTCGGAGTGTGCATTTTCTACCAGCACCTCATTATTATCCGCTTCCTCTTTCAGCACATCCGTGCGGAAACTTTCAGGAATGAGCGCCAGTTCCAGGTCTCCGTCATAGCCCATGTTGTTGGCTATGATGTAATACTCGATGCCGTCCGCATAGAAAGATTCCGGCTCCCCGTTGGGGTCCAGGGCGATGGATACCGCACCGGGCATTGCCACGGGAGTCTCAAATCCCATCTCCCCATTCTCCTGTGTTTTCTGCAAAGCGTAATGGCAGTTGCAGATGTTGAATTTCACTTTATTGTTGTTCTTCATTTCAGACCTCCATTTCATACAAGACTTCATACAGCTTTTCCGACTCTATCCACGTTTCCGTTTTCCCATAGAAGATGCCGTGCTTCAACAGGACAGCCTCTATGGTTTCTTCCAAGTCGGGATTTTTCAGATCGGTGTACAGTTCAATGTCAAGCTGGTTTATTTTGAAATACGCAATCCCATCCGCCGCGAAATTGTCGGCTTTGGGATATAGGAATACAAGGAAGGGCGGCTCCGGCGCTTCCCCTTCCACGAAATGGTCATAAGCAAAGGGCAAGCCCATCTCACCTACCATTTTTATCACATCATCATGGTTCATCCTTCCAGCCCCCTTTTGATGCCCTCTTCCAGTTCCCGGATGCCCGCCTGTTCTGCAGGGGCGATATGGGGGAATGCCCGCACCCTCCCGCCGCCACGCTTGGCATGGCCTTTTTCCAGTAAATGGGTAAGCTGGTAACGCTTTTTGTTATGCACTACCAGTTCCAGAGAATTGGCGGTCTCCTTCTGCTTCTTTACCGCCCACCCTTTTTTGTACTGCCCCGTCCGGACTAGGGCGTTGGCTTTCACCTCGCTCTTGACTGTATTCCCGGCTTTGGTCACACAGTCCTTCATCACATCCGTGGCAAGCCCGGCATATTCAATGAGGCCGTCCATGACCGCCTCCGCCATCTGCTCGATGGATACTTTTCTTTCAGACATTTTTACCTCTTTTCCAAAGCCGCCCGTAGCTTTAAGGTTTTATTCTGGTACTTCACGTTGTCAATGAACGTGATGTTATACACCTGCTCCCGGAAGACAATGCGGAAATGCTCCGTGTCAATGGCGGCGGCTTCGCTGCAATAGCGGATAAGGAAAAATATCTCTTTCTCCGCATTAAGCTGTGCCGCCTCCCAATATTCCTTCCCGGAAAGGTTGTTCACATAGGAATGGCAGGTGTAATAATCCTGCCATTCCAGCACATGGTTCCCGGCTTTGTCATTGCCCGCCACGCTTTTCTGAATGATGATTTTATCTTTCCATTCCCCAAGCGCCATCAGAACACCTCTTTCCGTATGCCGAATAAAAGGGAGCGCAGCGTTTCCACCAATTCCCCGTGGTCTGCCTGCTCCCGGTGTTCATACAGATAGGCGGCGGCATAGAGGACGGCAATCCGTGCCATCGGAAGATGCGCTTCCAGTTCCGATATTTCCATCCGTGCCACATCTGCACACAGATTTTCCCCGGTCTCAATCAGGCCAGAAATGAAATCATCCTCATCCGCGCTGTCCACCCGGAGATACTGTTTTGTTTCCTCCAATGTCAGGACTGCCATCCCCGCTGCCTCCCTTCTTATGATCCTGATGATGCGGAAGCCTTCACCTTCATGGTCTTCACCGCTTCGGCAAGGATCAGCTTGCCATCTACACGCTGGCTTGCAAGGAATCCCACCTGCCCGGTTGCCGCAAACAGTTCATTCAGACGCTTGAAGGAGCGCCCCTGCCTGTCAGCGATCCAGTAATAGGAAAAGTCACCGAAGGCCATCACCTTACTGCCCGCCGCCATCTCCGGCACATAGGAGGAAGTGTGGTAAGGGCGGTTCAGGATCATGTCCGGCACCCCTGCCTGAACGGAAGGCTGCCAGATATAATTCCCGTTGTTATCTTTCAGTTTCCGCAGTGCCTTTACCGTGGTATCATTCAGTACCCACACAGCCTTTTTGCGGTAAGGCGCTTTCAGGGAATAGAAAAGGTCCATCACGTCATCAAAGGTGATGTTGGCAGTTGCTGTGGTCACGCCATCCGCTGCGCCGCCCGTGGCGTTCAGGATGCCAGTAGGCTTGCCCTTGCCGTCACCAATGAAAAAGGCTTCCTCCTCCTTGGTTCCGATCCTGCGCCCGAACTCCTTGGAGATGTAAGCCTCTAAGTTGAATACGTTATCATTCAGTAACTCATCTGATACCTTGATCATTGTCGCCACCTTGAAAGCGCCGATGGAGACCTGCCCGAAGGAATCATCCGATTCCGGGTATGCCCCTTCCTCATCAATCCATGATGCTGTTCCCTTTGTTGCCACCACGGGAATCTTCCTGTCGCCGCTGGAAGTCTGGATCACCGTGGCAAGGCCCCGGAAACAGTTCTCTTCCTCCAGAGCCTCCACCAGCGTATGCTCGAATTCATCCGGCACAAGGTAGCCGCCCTCGGAGTCCGTACCCACCTGCAGGGCATTCTCCACATCGAAGAAATTCTTCCGGCGCATGGCGTTCCAGAATGTCCTCTTGTACTTATCCGCCGCCCTGCCCGTCTTTTCCTCCCCATCGGGATTGTTGTTCGGCTTGTTGGTGATCGGCTCGGAAGTGGGCTTGTTCAGCTCCGCATCAATGGCTGCCTGCCGCTCCAGGCGCTCGATCTCCTTCCCCAGATCCACCACTTCTTTCTCCATCTTCTCATAGGTGGCGGTGTCCTCTGCGGAAAGCAGGCCGTCCTCGCCCCTCTTACTGTCCAGAAACTTCTTTGCCGCCTCCCATGCCTTTGCACGTTTCTCCCTCAGTTCTAAAATCTTGCTCATAGCATTTCCCTCCATAAATTTAATGTGGTAACAGTTGCAGTCTTTTTTCCAGTTGCTCTATGGGTACCTTTGCCTCCGGCTTTTTCGGGAGCAGCTTGGTCAGCAGGGAATTGGTCACTGCCGTCCGGGAGAACATCATGCCTTCCATTTCCATATCCCCTGATTCTTCCGTATCTTCCCCTTCATGCAGGATGCCGTCCGCAAAGCCAAGCTCCACGGCCTTCTTTGCATTGAACCAGCTCTCCGCATCCATGAGGTGTGAAATCTTCTTCCGGTCCATCCCGGTCTTGATCTCGTAAGCGTTCATGATGCTTTCTTTCACTTCATTCAGCATCTCGCCCGCTTTCTGCATCTCTTTGGAATCCCCGATTGCCACGGTAATCGGATTGTGGATCATCATTAAACTTAGCGGAGACATCAGCACCGTGGTTCCCGCCATAGCGATGACGGATGCCGCCGAAGCCGCCAGCGCATCCACCTTCACGGTCACATCGCCTTTGTACTCCATGAGCATGTTGTAAATCTGTGCTGCGGCGAATACGTCCCCTCCCGGTGAATTGATCCATACGGTGATGTTGCCGCTCCCGGCATTCAGCTCCTTTGCGAACAATGCGGGCGTCACTTCATCCCCATACCACGTCTCATCCGAAATCTCGCCGTTCAGCACAAGGGTGCGCTCCTCCTCCCCTCCCGCATCGTTTTTGATCCAGTTCCAGAACTTCCTCTTCACTCTCTGCTTTCCTCCTTACCTGAAATCTGCTGTGTTAAAAACACACGTTACTCTCTCCACAGTTGAAACAAGGTGTGCTAAAAACACACCCTGAAATCCTCACTTATCCCCACAAATGCCCGTTTTACGGCACTTTCCGCACCCTGCCAGTGATAGCAGGATGCCGTCACACCAGTTCCACACAGGGAATCTGATTCTCTGGTTCAGGGAAAGTAATCCTATAGTGTTACCGACAGCGGGACTGTCCCCTGCCGCCACTGGTCCTGACACTGGACAAAGCAATTGCTATCTGTCAGATAACAATTGTCCGCTCAAAGTAGTAAACGTGTGCTTTAAAACACACGCCTTTTTCCCTGCAATCCCCAGAAATCCCCAATTTACGGCACTTTCCGGGCGGTTACTTTCTGCCCTGTCTCAGGTCAGATCAGGAATATTTCACGTTCCCTAAAATCTGTAACCTTATCTGTTGGTGGAGGTAAGTGTGCTTTAAAACACACCACTCCTGCCCCGCAATTCCCCAAGAATCCCCAATTTTCGGCGTTTCCGGCACTTATCCTTTCCCCCCGTCTTAGGGCAGATCAGGAATATTTTAGTACCCCTAAAGTTCCCAAATCTTACCTGTTGGCGGGAATCAGTGTGTTTTAAGGCACACTCCCTGATCTGCGCCGTTTCCGTGAAAGCCCCGTTTTACGGCGTTTCTGCGGGTATCCTGCCATACAACAAGGTGCAGTATCTGCACCAGTAGTATAACTGCAGTTTAAATTTCCGTGGAATCCTCCTGCCCGCCGCCCTTCCCGGCAAAAATCCCGGCATCCTTCAGCTTGCAGAGATTGCCGTTGATGAGGTAAAGGTTGCCTCCTTCTTCTTCCGGGATGAGGTTCATATTTTCCATCTCGCGTATATCGTTACTGGAGAGCCACCCGTTCTGCCGCCCCACCGCATAGCCGTTCATCCGGCTCTGGTAGTCGCCCCGGAGCAGGCCGTCCACGTTCATCTTCACGAAGTATTCTTTCTTCTCCTGCGGAAGGAACAGCGCCCTCTGTATGGACTGCTCCCACCGGATCACCCACGGGTCCAGGGTATATTTCACGAATTCCAAAGACTGCTGCTCAATGTTGCTAAAGCTGCTCTTATCCAAATCCCCGACCATGTGCGGCGGGATGCGGTACAGCCGCGCGATCTCATCTATCTGGAATTTCCTCGTTTCCAAAAACTGTGCCTCCTCCGGGGGAATCCCGATCTGCTGGTACTTCATGCCCTCCTCTAAAACTGCCACCTTCCCGGCATTCTTTGAGCCGCCGTAAACGGAATGCCAGCTCTCCCTTATCTTTGCCGGGTCTTTCAGTACCCCCGGATGCTCCAGCACGCCGCCCGGTGTCGCTCCGTTCTCAAAAAAGGACGCACCGTATTCTTCGCAGGCCAGCGTCATGCCCACCGCGTTCTTTGCCATAGCGATAGGGGAATACCCCACCAGCCCGTCAAAGCCGAGTCCGGGGATATGCAGCACATCCTCCGGCTTCAATCTCACACGCCCATATTCAGAAAAATTCGGGTTCTCATCGGTGTTCCGGGTGTAGGTGTAGAAAAGCTGCCCATGCTCGTCACGGTCAACCTCCATCTTATCCGGCAATAGCGGATATAAGGAAAGCACCCTCCCGTTCCCGTCACGGATGACCTGTGCGTAGGCATTGCCCCAGATCAGCAGGTGGCTCATGAGCGTCTCCCGGAAAACAAAGGAAGTCATCTCCGGGTTCGGCTCGTCATGGAGTAAATAATAGAGCGGATGGTCATACACGCGCTCCTTCCCGGTCTCCGTATAGCGGTAAACATGGATGGGGAGCGATGCCACCGCCTCCGCCAGTATCCGCACACAGGAATAGACCGCCGTGGTCTGCATGGCGGTACGCTCATTCACATTTTTTCCGCTGGTGCTTCTCCCAAAGAAAAAGGAATAAGCCTGGCCGCCGTAGCTGTCCTTTGGCTTATCCCTTGCACCCCTTGTTCCAAAAATGGATGGTATTCTCATATACTCAAAATCCCCCTCTTATCGTACACACTGCCCGTGCTGCCCTCGTTCCTGATTGCCCTGTCTAATCCCATGATGGCAGCCACAGCGCCGTCTATCTTCTCCGTGGATTTTTCCTTGTCCGGCTTGATGTTCCCTGCCGGGTCGGTGCGGACGAAAATGTTATCCATCATCCACCTAAGAACCGGATGCCCGCCGTGGGCGATGTTTTTCTCCAGCACCAGTTCCATCAGCCGCTTGGTGGGCGGCGACATATCCTTAAAGCCCTGCCCGAAGGGAACGACTGTAAATCCTAATCCCTCTAAGTTCTGCACCATCTGCACCGCGCCCCATCTGTCGAAAGCGATCTCTCTGATATGAAATTTTTTTCCGAGGTCATCAATGAAATTCTCGATGAATCCATAGTGGATCACATTACCCTCCGTGGTCTGCAAAAATCCCTGCCTCTCCCACACGTCATAAGGCACATGGTCACGACGCACACGCAGCCGCATATTTTCCTCTGGTATCCAGAAGTACGGAAGTAAAATATATTTTTCCGTATCATTTCTCGGAGGAAATACCAGGACAAAAGCGGTGATATCAATGGAGCTTGACAGGTCAAGCCCGCCGTAGCATTCCCGCCCCAGCACTTCCCGCTCGTCCACCGGGAAGGCGCAGGCATCCCATTTCTCCATCTGCATCCACCTTGTGGACTGCTTCACCCACTGGTTCAGACGCAATTGCCGGAAGATGTTTTCCTCTGCCGGATTGTCCTTTGCGCTCAGATAGGCATTCCGCACTTTCTCAATGTCAATGGTATGCCCCAGCGAGGGGTTCGCTTTCCTCCATACTTCCTCCGATGACCAGTCCGCATCATCGGACGCGCCGTAGATGACGGGATAGAATGTCGGGTCTATCTTCCTCCCCTGCAGGATGTCCTCCGCCTTCTGATGCTGCTCGAAACATACGGAATGGCGGTCTGTGCCTGCGGTGGTAATGAGAAAGAACAGCGGCTGCGTCCTTGCATCGCCGGAGCCTTTGGTCATGACATCGAATAATTCCCGGTTCGGCTGGCTGTGCAGCTCGTCAAATATGACCGCATGGACATTCAGGCCATGCTTGGTGTAGGCTTCCGCAGAAAGCACCTGATAAAAACTGTTCGTTGGCTTATACACCAGCCGCTTCACTGACATAACGGGTTTTATCCTCTTTTTCAGCGCGGGGCATTGCTCCACCATATCCACCGCCACGTCAAAGACGATGGATGCCTGCTGTCGGTCAGAGGCGCAGCCGTAAACCTCCGCGCCCCACTCATTATCGCCGCAGGTCATATACAGCGCCACTCCCGCCGCCAGTTCCGATTTCCCGTTTTTCTTCGGAATCTCCACATAGGCAGTGTTGTACTGCCGGTACCCGTTCTCCTTCACCGTGCCGAACACATCCCGAATGATGGCCTCCTGCCACGGGAGCAGTTCAAAGGGCTGCCCCCGCCATTTTCCTTTGGTATGTTTCAGGCAGTTAATGAAATCTACCGTCCGCTTTGCCTTTTCCTCGTCAAACACTATCCGCCGCCTCCCTTAAAGAGCAAAAGCTCCATCGTGTCGCTTTCCTTGTCCTCGCCGTTATCCGCAACAATACGGCTCCGGGAGGAAGGGGTAAGGCCGAACTGCTCGCAGAAACGGTTCATGATCTTAAGGTAGGTCTGGGCAATGGAGACCTGCGGCACCTGTTGCCAGTAGCCGGAGGGTGTCTTTACAATGGTGCCGTGCTGAGTGATGAATTCTTCGGCTTCCTTCCACCGCGCATATGCCTGGCAGTATCCGGCAAAAGCCGCCATGTCGATCTCCGTGAGGATGCCCAGCTTTTCCATCTGCCCCGCCATCCGCTTCCACTCTTTTTTCGCCTCGCCCTCCAGCCATGCCGGACAGCGCGGGGCCTTTTTCTCCGGCTTCGGCTCGCCCGTGTTAAGGCTTCTCTTGCCCGGATTGCCCTCCAGCGCCTTTACCGCCGTGGGCTTTGGCTTCCTTCCGCTCTGCGCCACCTGTGCCGCCTCCTTCCCTTAATTTTGAGCAGCAGAAAAGGGCTTCCGAAAAAGCCCTTCCCTGCCGCTATGTATGTGCTTTTATTCCTGCTCTGGGAGCGCGTCTGCCGCTTCCAAGGCACCAAGCAGTGCGTTCTCCTCATAAAAATACGGGTCTGTGCTGCGGGAAACCTCCGCGCCGCTCTTATCGAAAATGCGGAAACCGTAACCAAGCGCCTCATCATCCCATGCTGTCTGCAATTCATATCCGTTGTAAGTCTTTTTCATCATCGCGTTTTCCTCCCTTATTTCAAAAAGTTTACTGTTGCAACCCTGATCTCATGCTGCTTTCCCCAAATGTGGTTCAGTATCATGTAGTTTGAAGCGTCCAGCCGGTTCTTCGCCCAGACCGAAACGGTCTTCATTTCCTTTGTTCCCTTCGGTGTGTAATCGATCTCGAAAAGTGTGGCTCCTTCAAATTTCCTGTTCAGCATCCTGTTTCCCTCCGTTTTCCTTTTGTTAGACACATGTTACCTCTGAACGAAGGTATTATCCACTTATATCTGCACCATAAATGTACCAAAGATAACCGCATGAAATTGTGTACATTATAGCGGGCGGCCCCCTCTCCGGAAAGCCGCCCACCCTGTTTCACTCTTTGCCTGTAAGGATGAACTCCCAATAGGCATCCCTGTGTTCCTCTATAAAAAGGACCAGTTCGTAGAAATCCCTGTCAAATGCCGCCCTCTGCACCGCTGCCATGTCGCACATATTGGCTACCCCGCTGTCCCGGACTGCAAATATCTGCTCCTTTATTTTTTCCGTTATCATCCCTGTGTCAGTCCTCCCCATAATATTCAGCAATGTACTGTGAGCCGTCCGGGTTCGTCACCACCGAGGGGAAACGCACCCTGATGCCATGCCGTGCCAGCACTGATGCCGCGCAGTCTGCAATCTCCCCGATAAATGCCATGTCCCACTCCAAGTCCGGGTTCTCCGCAAATATCCTGCACATCTCAAAGACCGCATCGTAAACCTCATCGTTCCTGTCCGCCTGCCTGCCGTCCAGCTCCAGTTCTTTTCCATCTTCCATATGTTTCTCTCCTTTTCCTCTGAAAACCGCAGGCATAAATATAATGCCTGCGGCCCGTGCATTTTATGGCGGCTTATGAAAACTCCACCATATGTAAGGTTTTGCACACGCGCCTGTATTCGCCATGTTTCAAAGCCTGCTTACTGCTGTGCCGCACCTTCCGGTTCAGGTATTTCTTATTAAGGGAAATACCATGCCGCAGTTCGCCCCTCATGCTGTAGGAGCCGTTGCCCCGCTGCCAGCAGTTGCGCTTTTCGTGTGCATTTCCCGGCATCCTTTTCTGCATTGCCATATCACCCGCCCCCTTCCTCAATCTTCCGGCATTCATCCTCACCGAAGACCACCGCAAGGCTGCTCCCGTTCTGCCAGTTCACATGGATACTTCCGCTGTCATCCACCCCCGTCACGACTCCGTGCATTCTGGGCGGCATCTCCCTGTAGGGGTCGTCCATCTTCACCAGTTCCACACGGCAGCCCTGCGGGTATTTTTCCCGCAGAGCCTCCAGCTCCTCTTTCCTGATGTCAAGCCTCATTCCGCACCCCCGTTCCCCTGCAGGGAGGAAACCGCCGCCTCATGGCTGCGGAACATCCGCCATGCGGATGCCCGGTAAAGGTTCCCCGCGCTGTTTAAGAGGCTGAAATACTTCCCATCGTATCCCTGCACGGTGTAGGCGCTTGTGTAGCCCTTCCTTTTGTTGGTCACCATGTAGCAGGTGTCGCCCGCCTCCCATCCGTCCGGGAGCGTTTCCCCTGCCCTGCCCGCCTTAAGTGCCGTCTGCAATATTTCCATCGGGAACCCGAATTTCCTATAGGCGCGTTCCAGCACCCCGTAGTAAGCGCCGCTTGGTTCGCCCTGCCGCCTCCGCTCGTCCATGATGTAGACCATCGCCGTCACTTCCTGCCCGCCAAGGCTCACCGTCAAATCCTTTTTGTAGTAAAAGGAAGGGTAGCCCTCGTAGCGGTCAAGGCTCGCCTCGTCCGCCGCGCCGATCTCCCAGATTAACACCGGCACCCTGCCGCCCTCCTGCGGCTCGATCGTGGCGTATGCCCCCGTAAGCGAGCCTTTGAACAGCAGGCGGTAACCTTCCACCTCTGCCTGCCCCAAAAGCCGCGCTGTGGGGCACCTGTAGGCCATCTGCCCCTCGTCCATGTTGCTGCCGTAAGCAATGTAGCGTTTTTTCATAATCAATCATCCTTTCGCTTTTTAGTGAGGTCGCCCTCCTACCGCCTTAAGGGCGGTTTCCCGCCCGGATGGTGCCCTGTGCCTATTCCCTTCAAGCCGCGTTCCTCCATGCGGAGTTGCCTTCGAGGTGTTTCAGGAAGTGGAGCCTGCAGGTCTTGAACTCGTCCCCGCTGAGCCCAAGCCGGAGCATCCAGCACCGGAATGCGTATTTTTCGTTGTCGGTCACAGTCTTCCGTGCGGAGGCTTTTTTCTGCGTCAGCGCCTGGTGGCTTACCGCAAGGCAGAACTGTATGTATGCCTTGATCTCGCCCGCGTGGGTGGTGCTGTTGAAAAGCCGGAACTCCACCGTCCCTTTTGTGAAGGTCGAATGCAGGTTCAGCCCGTGGTACCTTGTCTCGTTGTAATGCTCCGTCCTGCTGCCGCGGGAGCCTGCGTACCAGATGTCCTTTAAGGCTTCCATCGTCTGCGGCTTTTTGCGGTTGATGGTCTCTATCAGCTTTTCGTTGGTCTTTTTGCACCACCGCATCCTTGCGGGGTCGATCTGGAGGGCTTTGTAGAGGATGTCCTCCTTGCTCGCTATGATGTTCACAAGGTTCCGCAGGGTCTGCGGTGTGTAGCGGCTGGCGTCCACATGGATGTGGATGCCGCACTGGTCATTCACAAAAGCCCCGCCGTGCCTTAGCTGCCTTACGATCTCCTGCAAATCCGGCAGGTCTTCGTAGGTAAGGATGGGGCTGACGATCTCACATTTGTAGGCATCGCTTGCGCCTACCGTGCGCCCCCTCTCCTTTTTCTGTGCGATGATGCTGGAGTCGTAGGTGGCCTTCCATGTCCTGCCCTGCCTGTCCTTTGCCCCGTAGGTCTTGTAGTAGGTGCCGATGTAAAAGCTCTCCGTCCCGAAGTATGCTGCGATGACCGCCGCTGCCTTTTCCCTTGTGATCCCCGTCATTTCAATCTCGATCCCGAATCTCTGTGTCCTCATGTGCGTTTCCTCCTTGGTTCTGCTTTTCTTTTGGTAGTCTATTAATCACTCTGAACGCACTATTTATCCACTTATTTCTGCTCATAATGTACACAAAGATTTCGGGGAAAAAGGCTGCAAATTTGTGTGCTTTACAGCCTTTTTTGCTGTGTTATTCCGGGTATCTTCTATGGTATAAATACGGGGCTTTCTTTACTCCATTCCATTTTTATTCCTCTGCGTCAAAACTCTGGTTGACCTGCTCTATAAGGGCCGCGTCCGCTGCTGCCTCCGCAAGCTCCGCCTCCGGCTGCCCTGCGGCTTCCACCGCCGCCTGCAGCCTTGCCGCCTCCCTCTCGTTCCGGCGGGCTTCCTGCCACCTCTGCTTGTTCTCATCGGTGCGGAAAGCGGAATGCCCTTTCAGGTTCTTTAAGAGGAGGTTCCTTACCGTTTTCCCTTCCGCCCCGCCGAAGCCCAGGCGCAGGAGCCATATCCTCATGTAGTATTTTTCATTTTCCTCAATGGTCTCATCCGGCCTGATGCGTTTCTGCTCCCGCGCCTGCTGCGCCATCGCCGCTGCAAGGTGCGTGAAAGCCAGTATCATGTCCGGGTCGTTGATGGCGGGGAGGGTGAATGCCATCTTCCCGTCAAGGAAACCGATGCCCTTACACCCTTCCGCGTGGCTCTGGAAAGCCTGCAGGAATGCCTCCGTGTCAGGAAGCCCCGTGCCGCCAAGCGCCTCCACCAGTTCCGCCGGAATCCAGAAGACCTCCTCCGCAAAGGAGCGGTTGATAAGATACTGCTTGCTGTGGATAAGGTAAATGAGGTTCTTAAGCCCCTCCACCGTCATGCCCTCCACCGGGAGGCTGACCGTTGTCCCATCCACCTCCGTGCCGGGTGTTTCGATAAGGCCCTGCTCCAAAAGCCCTGCCCTTACCATCTCCGCCGTCTTTTCATCCTCAGTCTCCACCGCGCCGCTCCTGTCGATGGTGCAGTTCCCGACCTCATACCCGCAGGTCGGGACCCCAAGGTATCTGGAAGGCTGCCCTAAAATGGCGCTGACCGCTTTCACTACATCTTTCCTGTTTGCTGCATTCGTTTCAATCCTCATCCTTTTTTCCTCCGTTTTTTTAAGCCTTTCGGCTTTGTTTTCCCTTTCGGTATTACATTAATCACTCTGAATGGGGATAAAAGCAACATAAATGTCAGAATAAATGTCACAATAAAAAATCCGGGAACTGTGCATAGTACACAATGCCCGAAAGCACGAAATATACGTTGGGCAGAGCCACGCCATTGCCCCACATCTTATATTCTGCGGAATCGGAATGGGGGTCTTTCAGCCATTTCAATATCTGGCTGTCGGACTTCGGCTTGCCGGAAGTACCCATGATCCTGCGGTGGGTCTCGAACACCTCCCGCCAGAATGCCATTTCTTCCTCGGTGGGGTTCTCCGTGCCAAGGCCGCCGCACCACCAGTCCGGGAACCCCTGCAACCTGGCGCATTCCGTAGGGGTGAGCCTGCGGACGATATAGTCCGGCTCTACGATATGATAATCACCGCTGAATGCCTCCTGGTTGCCGAGCCACTGCTTGGAGCCCATACTTGCGGAGATCGTGCCGAACACATCCTTGCCGGATGCCGTCTGCAATGCGTTTATCAGCGGAGGGTCCTTATAATCCGTAGCCACCAGCGTGTTTGCCAGTTCCTTCTCGGCCCGCATGAAATAGGAATTCTTGCTCGTGCAGTAGGTGAGGTACGCCACCGCATGGCGGTCTGCCCCGGTCAGGCTGAAACACACATCCTCATTCACGCCGCTTCCCTGCGGCCCGTTCTTATCCTCCCGCCCGATCATGGAGCCCTGCACCGCCACCACCGCAATCCCTCCCTGGTTGCAGGAGGGGTTCCCGCCATTCGCATCCAGCGTCCGGGAAGTATCCGCCTCATAGAATCCGCTGTGCGGATTGTCGGATTTCATGGCGTTGCTCTCTTTGGAGCAGATGCCGAATGCCTGCACCACCAGCTCATTGCAGCGCGTTTCCCCTATATCAAATGTGTTCAGCGTGTTTGCAACCTTCCCGTCCTTCCAGGTCGGTGCATCCCCTTTGTAGTGGGCGCGGTATCCCTTGCAGAAAGGCACGAACACAGTCTGGTCATTGTTGCAGGAAAGCGTTGCTGACTTATCGTCCTGTATCAATGCACCCTTCCCGCCGCCCTCACAGCCGGAGCGGATTTTCAGCGTCTTTGGTGTTTCCACCACAAAGGGCTGGTTGTTCCCACCCATGCCATAGGTTGCATTGACCGTGGGCGCGGTCTCCAAAGGCCCCGTGTATCTCGTGTCCTGCGAATGGTTCTCGAACACTGCCTGCTCCAGCACACACGGTGGATGGTGCGCCTCCGCCCTTAAGGTACACGTCACATCATCGGTCACGTCCATGCGGCTGCCGCCCTGGTCGTTCAGGCAGATGCCGCCTGCCGCTCCAATGCACGGCGCAGCACTTCCGGCAGTTCCTTGCCACGCACGGAAGCCCTCCGCAGAATACCCTGACACGCCTTCGGACTCAAATAGTACCTTTCCGGCACTCCCGCCTGCAAAATCTGCGACAAGGTAGATGCGTTTTCTCCGCTGGGGGACTCCCCAAAATTGGGCATCGAACACCCGCCATGCAAGGGAAAAGCCGTCTGCCACGATGCTTCCGGCATTCGCCCATTTTCCCTTTGGAGGTTCAGGAACAGGAATGTCCCCGCCTTTGACGGAGCAGACCGCTTCAAGCACTGCCCTGAAATCCTCCCCTTTGTTTGAGGAGAAGGCTCCCGGCACGTTCTCCCATACGATAAATCTTGGGTATCTCCCATCTGTCGCACACCTCATTTCTTCCACGATCCGTATTGCCTGATAGAACAGGCTGGACTGTTTCCCTTCAAGCCCTGCCCGTTTGCCCGCAATCGACAAATTTTGACATGGACTGCCAAAAGTTATGATATCCACGGGCTCCACTTCATCCCCGCGGATGCTGTTCACATCGCCATAATGCTTCACAAAGGGCAGCCGCTTTGTGGTCACCCGGATAGGAAACGGCTCCACTTCCGCAGCAAATACCGGGCGGATTCCGGCAAGCAGCCCGCCAAGTTCAAAACCCCCGGAGCCGGAAAACAGGCTGCCGAGGGTCAAACGTCCATTCTCATCCATCCGCAGCCGCCCCTTTCTCCAGTTCTGTATAAGGGATTTTCGCACCATCCCTCTCCACGGACACATTCTCCGCAGAGCCGGCCTGTTCGATATAGCGGTTCACGATGACATCCGCAAACTTCTCATCCAGCTCTATGGTATAACAGATGCGGTTCGTCTGTTCGCAGGCGATCAGTGTGGAGCCGGAGCCGCCGAAAGGGTCCAATACAATGCAGTTGCTCATACTGGAATTCTTAATGGGATATGCCACCAAGCCTACAGGCTTCATGGTCGGATGCTGCTCGCTTTTCTTCGGGCGGTCAAACTCCCAGATGGTGGTCTGCTTCCTGTCGGAATACCAATTGTGCTTCCCGCCCTTCTTCCATCCGAACAGGCAGGGTTCATGCTGCCACTGGTAAGGGCTCCGCCCAAGCACAAGGCTCTGCTTCTTCCAGATGCAGCACCCGGAAAGGTAGAAGCCTGCTGCCTTGAATGCACTGCGGAAATTCAATCCCTCGGTGTCGGCATGAAACACATAGATGGATGCGTCCTGCTCCATGTTCTGCTCCATATTTACGAATGCGGCAAAAAGGAACTGGTAAAAACTCTCATCCTCCATGTGGTCATTTTTAATCTTCCCGGCAGTCCCCTCATAATTTGCATTGTACGGAGGGTCCGTCACCACAAGGTTTGCCTTCGCCCCTGCCATCAGCACATCGTATGTCTCTGGCAAAGTGGAATCGCCAACCACCAGCCTGTGCCGCCCAAGCGTCCACACATCACCCATTTTTGCGACCGCAGGCTTTTCCAGTTCCGCGTCTATGTCGAAATCATCTTCCGTGATTTTCTTGTCATGGACGGAATTGAATAGCTGCTCGATCTCCGGCGGCTCAAAGCCAGTGAAAGACACATCAAAGTCCGAATCCTGCAGGTCTGCGATAAGGTCAGCCAGCAGCTCCTTGTTCCATTCGCCCGTAATCTTATTGAGCGCAATGTTGAGCGCCTTCTCCTTCTGCTTGTCAATGTCAATGACGATACAGTCAATTTCCTCATAGCCAAGATCGGAAAGAACAGTCACACGCTGGTGTCCCCCGATAATGGTCATGTCTGAGTTGACGATCACCGGCTCCACATAGCCGAACTCCGTAATGGAGTTTTTAATCTTCTGGTATTCCCTATCGCTCGGTTTCAGCTTTTTCCTCGGATTGTAAGATGCCGGAATAAGGTCGGCTATTTTCAGACGTTTAAACTCCATTTCAATCCCTCCCGAACCTTGCCTTGATGTAGCAGTCATGGCTGCAGTATTTCGGATTCCTGCTGTTGTAGAAGGAAAACTCTGTGCCGCAGTACGCACATTTCTTTGTGCGGATTGCGGTATGTCTCCCCTCCTGCGGATGTGTTTTCCACCACTGCCTCCGGCATTTCTCTGAGCAGAACTTCCTCGGCCTGCCGGTCCCTGCCTGCTCGGTTTCCTTCCCACAGCAGATACAGATGCCGCCCTGCCCCTCCTGCTCCTGCAGGTTTTTCACGGTTGCCGCCACATAGCCGCCCATCCCTTTTGCCTTGCAGTGGTTGCGGACGATGTCGCGGGAAAGCCCCAGCGTCTCCGCAATCGCCCGGTAGCCCATGCCTTTTAAGCGCATTTCCTTCACCTGCGCCGCCTGTAGATCGGTCATTTTCCTTTCACCTCCAACAAAAAAGGCTCAAAAACCACCGTTTTTTGATGGTTTTTAAGCCCAAAAACATGGGTTTTTCGGTACTTTCACGCAAAACTAAAATGCCTGAAAGCCTTGAAAAATCAATGTTTATGTAAGGTCGGAGGGGCGTTTTCCTATCCCCCCTATGCGATTCTGCGAAAATTTACGTTTGAGGGGGCGGCGGTCAGTATTTTGTCGAATTACAGAGATAAGAACCGCCCCTCCCCCGGTAAAAATTCCACGGGAAATGGTACACTTTGTCAAAGCGTGGCAGAAAAAGAACCATCACGGAAACCGTCAGTAATGGAACTCCTGATAGCGGTCCTCCGTCATGGTTTTATGGTCGTGACAGTTCTTACAAAGGCTCTGCCAGTTCGCCTCATCCCAGAACAGCTTCGCATCCCCTCTGTGTGGGATGATGTGGTCAACAACCGTTGCTTTCACCAATCTCCCCTGCTCCATGCACCTGACGCAGAGGGGATGTGCTTTCAAGAAACGTGTCCGTGCTTTCTCCCACCTGCCATCGTATCCACGGACGGATGCGCTGGCTCGGTCAGAGGCGTGCAGCCTTGCGTGTCCCTCACAGTACATCCCGTCCGTCAGCTTCGGGCATCCGGGATGCTTACACGGTTTCATTGGTTTCCTCGGCATGGCGTCACCACTTCCTCACACCGCCGTAATACTTGTCAGCGATTGCCTCCTGCTGGTACTCCGGCAGGCTCCGCAGGCGTTCACTTACTTTCTCCAGCGACTGCGCCTGTTCTTCCCTCGTCTTATGGAAATGGCAGGTCTCGCCCTGGCATTTCCCACAGCGTAGAATGTTGCAGTTCCCATTCTCATTCTTTGCAAAACAATCCATCGATAACTCCTTTCCACCCTTTCCGCAAAAGAAAAGGACAGCGGTGAAAGGATAAAGCCCGCTGCCCTGTGCGGAGGCGTGAAAAAAGCCCCGTGGTTTCTCCATCAGGGCTCCCTACACTTCTTCGCATCATAAACATAACACATATTTTTTTCACTTTCAAGAAACCACTTCGGTACACTTACTTAACCATTACTTAACCTGTCAGCTTAAAAGGTAGTCCTCCGTATGTTTTGCCCTGCCTTCATACAGTGCCGCCAGCTCTGACAGCGCCTTCCTCCTGTACTTAGTCAGCATGGCCTCACTCACCGCATACTTTGCCGCCGCCTCTTTCCACTGCATCCCGTTAACCACCATGTCCCGGATGACTTCGGGCAGACGACCGCTCAGCCTGCTGACCGCATATTCAAAGAATTCTATCTCTTCCTTCACATACTGGTATTTTCGGAAAGTATAATCATACCAGTCATCATTCATGCTCTCCGCCACCTTGCGGTAATAGACTGCCGTTTTCCCCGTCCTGTCGGATACCCCGCTGGTCTGCACTCGCTCGTCCTGCGGGCGGGAAAGGCACATGGACTCTATCACCTCATCCGTGGAAACCCCTTCAAACCTCGACAGTTCAAAGGCAAGCGTTATCCTGTCTTTTTTCCACTGATGGTATTTGTCAAACAGATTTTCCCCTGCTTTCATTCTCCTCCTCCAATCCTCGCTTTTACTGCATCCACAAGTGCCGACTGCCCGCAGTCCTTTTTCTCCAGCGCCGCCATTACCCTTTCATCCAGTGTGCCTTTTGCGATCAGGTGGTGGATCACAACCGTCTCCTCCTGTCCCTGCCGCCACAGCCTTGCGTTCATCTGCTGGTATAATTCCAGCGACCATGTCAGCCCAAACCACACCAACGTGGAGCCGCCTGCCTGCAGGTTAAGGCCGTGTCCGGCTGACGCGGGATGGATCACCGCCACCGGGATTTCCCCGGCATTCCACTTTTTCATATCCTCCGCCGTGTCCAGCTCCACAGCCCCGGTCCGCTCCACAATCCTCTGTAAATCATGCTTGTACCAGTAAGCGATTAACACAGGCTTCCCATTCGCCGCCTCGATCAAATCCTCCAATGCTTCCAGCTTGCGGTCATGGATGTGTTTCACGTTCCCGTTCTCATCGTAGACCGCGCCGTCCGCCATCTGTAAAAGTTTATTTGATAATGCCGCCGCATTCACCGCGTCAATGTCACCGTCCGAAAAGGGAAGGAGCATATCCCGCTCTAACTGCCCATACAGAGCCATCTCCTTTTCGCTCATGGAAACCTCCACACGGTTATAGACGCATTCCGGCATTTCCAGATAATCCACAGCCTTCATGCTGATGCAGATGTCGGAGATCAGTCCGTAGATCATATCCTCTGCCCCTTCTCTCGGCTTATAGGAAAATACCATCTCCCGGCTCCGCTTGTCCGGCACAAAGAACCGCTCCCGGTATCCGCCGATGAACCGCCCAAGCCTCTGCCCCATATCGAGGATGCCTATTTCCGCCCAAAGATCGATTAATCCATTCGGTGCAGGCGTCCCGGTCAGCCCCACGATGCGCCTCACCATCGGGCGCACCTTTTTCAATGCCTTGAACCGTTTTGCCTTATGGGACTTGAAGGACGAAAGCTCATCGATTACCACCATGTCAAAATCAAAAGGGATGCCGCTCTCGTTGACAAGCCACTCCACATTTTCCCTGTTGATAACATACACCTGCGCCCTCCTGCCAAGCGCCGACAGCCGCTCCCGCTCAGAGCCAAGTACCGCCGACATCCCAATCCCGGAAAGATGCTCCCATTTCTCCAGTTCGGAAGGCCAAGTCAAATAGCAGACTCGCAAAGGCGCTATGATCAATATTTTTCGGATGTCAAAATAATCAAACAGTAATTCCCATATGGCGGTCAGCGTGATCACTGTTTTACCAAGACCGCAATCCAAAAATAACGCGCTCACTTTGTGGCTTATGATAAACTCCTTTGCATACTCCTGATATTCATGTGGCACATATCTCATCCAGCACACCTCCGATCTGCTCCACGCCATCAATCACAAAAACGGGAAAACCCAAACATTCCAACTGCCTCATTCTTTTTATCTGCAGGGGCCGCGGTTTCTTCCCCGGAGCCTTCAACTCCACGAATGCAATCTTCCTACCCGGCAATAAAACGATTCTGTCCGGCACCCCATCCAATCCGGGTGAGGTGAATTTCACTGCCATGCCTCCCATCTTTTTTGCCTCTGCCCGCAGGCGGCTCTCAATCTCACTTTCCCTCATCAGACACCGCCTTTTCATAATCACGCCAGCACCTCTTGAACAGGGCGATGCACTCATCGCAGGCGAACATCCCATCCAGATAGTCCAGTATCCTCTGCCTGTCCCCGTCTTTGGGGAATCCTTCTTCCTCATGCTTCATATCCCCCGCAAGGTCGCCCCTCGGCGTGTCCTTCCCGTAATATTTCCCTATCATCCATTCATAAAAATTCATTACGCTCTGCCTCCTTTTCTGTGCCAAAAGTTCCGAAAAACCAAAAAATCCCTATTACGCGCATATGGGTGTATTCACATGTGCATTTTTCTCTTTTTTATATATTCCATTTATATAATTATTTTTTGGAACACAGGAACACGCCCCTATATGCCAGTGCTTATCTGCTGTTCCCATGTTCCGAATTTCTGTTCCCAAAATGCCTTTATGGGAACAAAATGTGTTCCGTTCCAGTTTTCAGCGTCACTCCTGTTTCGGAACACGCCTGTAAACCCACTGCGGTCCGTAAAGCGAGATGCGTTCCTTCTTCCTGCCGGAATCCCATCCTCCGATACGCGCCATGATGGCGGAAATCTCCCCGCTGTCCATGCGTTTTAAGTTCGCCCTCTCCTTCCCGAAACATTCACACCATATCTCCATATTGGAAACAGACATACGGCGCACCGTGCCGACTAAGTCCGGCTTCCCGAAATCCTCCCCGTGAAGGAAATTCCTGCGCTCAAATAAATCCATGTCATCCCATTTCTCCGGCAGGAGCATGTCGAGGTACTCGCGCACAAGCCCTTCACGCTCATCGCTCTCCATAGCCTCCCGCTGCTCGGACTTCGCCGTGTCCTCCATCTTCCCGTCAAGGTAGAGCCGCTCTCCCGCTTTCACATACACAAGCACCTCCGCCCATATCTGCCGGATGTCCTCGCCGGATAACTCCCATGAATGTTTCCGGCTACCGCCCGGTGTCTTCACCGGCCAGAAACGGCGGTTCCCGGTGGTGTCCCGGAGATACCCTTTCTCCGCGTTGGTGGTGCCGAAAAAGACGCACTGGCGCAGGTGCGGCGTCGCCCTTTTCCCGAAGGACGCACGGTAGATATCATTCTGCCTGGAAAGGAAGGAGCGCAGCGTCTCCACCTCCGCTTTCTTAAGCCCGGCAAGCTCCCCGATCTCCATGATCCAGTACCCCTGCAGCTTCTCCGCCGCCGTCTTGTCCTTCGTATCGCTTAAGTTCAGGCTGTCGGAGAACCAGTCCCCGGCAAGCCGGGAGATCAGCGTACTCTTCCCCACGCCCTGCGGACCGTTTAAGACCAGCATGGTGTCGAACTTACAGCCGGGGCTTAACACACGGCAGACCGCCCCGCATAAGGTCTTGCGGGTGACGGCGCGGACGTATGGCGTGTCATCCGCGCCCAGGTAGTCGATGAGCAGCGTGTCCACCCTCGGCACCTTATCCCACTCCGGCAGCGCATCGAGGAACTCCCGCACCGGGTGGTAGGAGCGGTCATCCGCGGCCTTCGTCACGGCGATATTGTAATTGCGCATGGAGAACGTGCCGTAATTCAAATCCACATAGGAGATAAGCTGTGCATCGTCCGCATCCCGCCAGAACCGCCCCGGATGCTCCCAGGGAACAGCACCCTTGATCTCCATGCCGTCACTTAACTGGTTGAACACGATGCCTTTCAGCTTTTCATCGTTATTCAGGATCAGCAGGAGATTCCGTAAGGTGTTCTTTACCACTGTGGAGCGTTTCTCATATTCCAGTTCCTTCTGCCAGTCCCCGTTTTCCCCGGAGAACTCCTTCTCCGCTTTCTCCATCCGCTCCCCGGCAATGGTCATCTTCACGTTTTCATCGTTTACGGCAAACTCGCTCATAGCAGAAAAGGAAGGTAACTTCGATGCCTCGGTGTCCTCTGCCGCCTTTTCATCCAGTTCTCCATACCTGTGTATCCGCACCATGTCAAAGGCGTTCATCAGCTTTCCGCAGGCCGGGTCCGTGGCATGGTGGGAGTAGGCGAACTTCCCTTCGTAAATGACCACGCCCGCCTGTGAGTCAGCGGGGATATAGTCATACCGCCCCGGCATGGCGCTCGGCTGATAGACGTCCGGGAGGAAATTTGCAATGGCTTCCTCGATGGAATACGTCCGGCAGAACGCGCCGATAACACCGTCTTTGGAAAGCGGGTCCGCCTGTTTCCGCATTTCCCTCTGCACAATGTTCTGCTGCCTGCTGCTCACCGGCCACTCCGAGGAATCCCGCCAGTCCTTATACCGTGAAAGCACATCATCCGGGTTTAATGGCTCTCCCTCAATATCACGGAAAATAAATTCCCCGTCAGCGGATGTGGAAGGCCAGTACATAAGGCGGCTCGGCTCATAGGTGGTATCATCGAACATCTCAATCCCGATGTCCTCCGCCACCTTCCTTGCCACCGCCACATATTCATCCGGCGACACGTTCCGGGATAACGGGATAATGAGCCGGAGCCTCGGATTCTCCGGCGTGTGCTTATGGGTGGAATAGATGATGCACCGGAAGTCAAAGAACATCTCCACCTGCTCCGGGATGTCCTTGACGGCATGGTCCATGTCAAGTGTCAATGCAGAGCGGAACTCCACACAATCCTTCTTCCTCCTGCCACCTTTTAATTTCCCCATGACGAATCCGCCCACATCCTTGATGGCGTCCTGCTTCGCCTTTGTCATTTTCACATACTGCTCCACGGTCTCCGCCGTGCGGATGGTGTGGGAGATGCGATCTATGAATTCATCCAGCTCTATCTCCACGTTGTTCCAGCGTTTCTCCATCCTTGAATTGCCCGTTGATATATACAGTTTCATTCCTTCCTGCCCTCCAATAATTTCAGATTTTTCACGCACTGGTTATAGATGATCTGTTCCTCCCTCGCCTTCCTGCGGTAGAAATGCCATTCCTCCGATTTTGCAGTGAGGGAGTCTGCCTTTTCCGAAAACGCCTTAACTTTCCCGGAATGCTCCCGTGCCTTTATCCGTAAGAACTGTTTCAGTTTCTCCTTATCCTCATCTTTCGCAAAGCGCCGGATCAGCGGGAACACCTTCTTTGCCACCGCTGCCGTGCATGGGAAGAATTCATGGATGTAAAGCTCCATCCTCCCATTTTTATAAACCATCTTCACAGTCTCTTTTTCCGCTTTCTGCTCCGCCATACGAATCCCGCCGTAGGCAGTCGGGTCATGGTACCCTTCCGCATTCCTTCTCTCCATATATTTCTCCCTCTACTGTTTTTGGTAAAATGAACAACTGTATCCATCAGCCCGGAGCGGTAATCCCTCCGCCCACTCTGGCTGAACCGCCATAACTTCACACATCTCATCCACGGAGCCAATGCCCTCCTGCACTTCCGCTATGATCTCATCATGGCAGTGCATGACGATGGGGTATCCTTTCTTCTCCACACGGAGCATCGCCTCCGCCAGCAAATCCCTCGCCGTCCCCTGCACGATATTCTCCACCAGCTTGGGGCCGTAGGTTTCAATCCTGCTCCATTTCTTGTTTTCGCTGATACCTTCATAAGTCAATCCATCGCGCCCGAATTTGTTCACAGCCATTCTCGGCTTTACATAGGACAGCTTCCTGCCAGACGGAAGCGTGATAAATAGAATCCCACTCTTATATTCAAAAATGATCTTTCCGATTTTCGTCCGCTGTTTTTCGGTGACCGCCTTTATTGCGGCTGCATCCACATTCCACCAGAACTGTGTGATATGGGGATTTGCCTTTCTCCAAGCTGCCACAAGCGGAGGAAGTTCATCTTCTGTCAGCCCCATGTCCAAAGCCCCCATACTGACAAGTGCGCCACTTGCCCCGCCAAACCCAAGGCCAAGCTCCGCTAATTTCCCTTTCTGCCGGAGCGGGGAGCCTTTCGTGATCTCCTCCATCGGCACATGGAACATGGAGGATGCCGATGCTTCATAAATCTTTCCGTGGGAAGTAAACACATCCAATCTCCACTGTTCCCCGGAAAGCCATGCCAGCACCCTTGCCTCGATTGCGGAAAAGTCCGCCACCACAAAGCGGCATCCCGACTTTGGAATGAAAGCTGTGCGGATAAGTTCCGAAAGAACATTCGGTGTGGAATCATATAATAGTTCTATATCTTCAAAACGCCCCTGCTTCACAAGCTCCCTCGCCAGTTCCAGATCGGAAATGTAGTTCTTTGGCAGATTTTGGATTTGCACTATTTTGCCTGACCATCTTGACGTCCGATTTGCACCGCAGAACATCAGCATCCCGTGTACCCTGCCATCTGAGCAGACGCTTCTCTCCATAGCCTCATATTTCTTCACAGACGTTTTTGCCATCAATAATCTTAATCTGAGCAGTTCCTCCACTTCCCCGTCCGTCTCCGCTATCATATCCGCCACCGCTTTCTTGGAAAGGCTCTCCGCATCCATCCCCATATCCCCAAGCCAGCCTTTAAGCTGCGCCACGGAATTGGGGTTCTCCAACCCGGTCAGTTCATAGGCGCGTTTCGTCACCACTTCCTTATGGAGCCGCTCACAGGCAATGGCCTGTTCCACAAGCCCCATATCCACTAAAACGCCCCTGTCATTGATGCGCTGGTCTAATCGGTACAGTTCCATCTCGCTTTCCGGGATAGGGAAATTGTGCAGTTTCCTACGGATGGCTTTCTCCACATCCACATCCCTTTTGCAGTAGGTCTTGAAAAGCGCCCACTTCTCCGGCGCATGGCAGGGGAGGTTCCTCGTCCTGCCGCCGTTTGCTTTGGTCGGCTTGCACGGCACACAGAAATACCGGATCAGTTCCTTGCCTTCTTTCATCTTCTGCTCGTCCAGTCCAAGCACCCTGCCCACGTCCTCCAGTGACCGGGGCAGGGCGAGCATGGCCGCCTGTACCGCGCTGCAATGCCAGGACTCCGGGGGAATATACCTCCCGAAATGTTTTGATAAGCAGGTGCGCTCGAAGTTTGCATTGTATGCCGTCTTGGTCACTGACACATCAAAGATGGCTTCCTCCACCTCTGCCGGGAGCCTCTCCCCCTGCGCTAAATCTATGATCTGTGTTTCCCCTCCGTCAAAGGAATAGGCAAACAGCAGAATCTCAAAAGCAGGGCTGTCCGCATAGGCATATACCCCGCATTTGATCAAATCCACATCGCTGAAGCACTCAATATCAATACTAAGCAAACTTCCCATTTTATGGCTCCTTCCTGCGTATTTATTTTGGATGACGGGCGGCAGTCGCCCGCCGCCCTGGTTCCCTTATCCAAGAAAATCTTCCTCATCATCCACTTCCACCGCGTCAAAGTCATCCTCCGCGTTCGTCCTGCCGCCCAGCGACTCCCCGTCACGGAGTTTCTGGATGTTGCCAAGCCCCGCGGCAATCCCCTTATTGCCGTTGGTGGAAAATCCGTAGAAGTTCACGCTGATCCTGCCATAGCACCCGGAATATACCTCCGACTGGTCAAGGATGGGCTGTACGTTCTTGTCCACCACCTGCGGTGCCTGTTTGCTGTTGGCGTTGAAGAAGTAGCTGTCCGCATACGCCTCATCCTCCGGTCGGTCAATGTCGCCGTCACGGAGCGGCAGTTTCAGGTTCGCCGGGACCTTGCCGCCCCACTTGGAGACGGAATCCTTCTTCGCCTGCTCTATCGCCCTCTTGATCTTTTCAATGGTCTCCGTGTCCGACTTCGGTATGATGGCCGATACGGAATACTTGGGGTCCCCGTCGCTCACCGCGTTGGGTTCCCAGCAGTGCAGGTAGGAAAACCTGCACGGTACGATCACTTTTGTAAGGTTTGCATTTTCATTACTCATGGTATTCATTCCTCCTTAAAATCCGCCTCTGCGGTTGCTGCGGCAATCTCCTGCCTTTTATCCGATTCCGGCACTAAGGTCACCTTGCCCTGGGGCTTGTAGACCAGCTTTCCAAGTATCTCTGCAAATTTCTTCTTCCCAAGGAGCCGCTCCATCTCCGTAATGCCGATGAGCGTCTTTTTGTAGATATCTGTGTACCCGGCCTTCTGTGCCGCCTGTGCCACTTCCTCCTCATCCGTGTATTTCCGGTTGCTCCTGCCTTCCACCAGCTTGAAGCCGGCCCATTTCTTCCCTTTCGTGACCGCCTCGTCCTGTGCATAGGCGTAGACGTCCGCAGACCACTTGGCAAGCTCGTCCGCCACTTTCAGCACTTCCGCTATCTCCTCATCTGACAATAGCGGCGGGGCTTTGAATTCCATCTGCGCCAGCCTTAAATATTCCTCCGCCCTCGCCCTGCAGGTGTTCTTTGCCTTACAGAAACGGCACCAGTCGCCAGAATGGAACTCGCCCTCGCCCTTGATGGCAAGCACCGCCTTTGGCTTTAACTCCATCTCCACCCATTCCATCAGGTCCTTTACGGAAATCTCCCATGTGCTGACGGATTCCAGCCTCGGCTGGTAGATGGTCATGCGGATGATTTCAATGTCGTAAAGGACATCAAACAGCTCCAATGCTCCCAATCCGTATAACATCATCTGCGGGTTCCACTCCGCCTCCACCGCCACACCTTTCCCATATTTCAGGTCGATGACGGTAAGGACATGGTCAGCAACAATCAAAAGGTCGCCTGTTCCGAATCCCTCCGGCACATAGGCGGAATAGTCAAGCCGCTGCTCGATCAATACCACCGGGTCTTTACATTCCTGCCTTGCAAGTTCCACCTGCTCCATCGCAAAGGCCACATACCCGTCCGTGCATTCCTCCATCTCGTCACAGTGGTAATCAGAAACCGGGCGCTTTGACCGCCTTTTCAATGCTTTTTTCAGCTTATGCTCCGCAAGGGCGTGGGCGGCGGTGCCTTCCTCGGCATAGATGCTGCCGCCCGGCTCATCCTGAAACTGCTCCTCCAGTCTTGCGGACGGAGTGCAGGAGAGCCACCGCTTGGAGGAAGATGCGGAAAGAAGTGCGTGTTTCCCCATCACAGCACCTGCGCTTCCTGCATCAGCGCCGGATAGTCCTCCGGCTTCACCGCCGAGAGCTTCGCCGCACCGTACTTCTGCAAAAGTTCCCTGATCTCCTTCGATTTGCCCTCCTGGGTCTTCTGTGCCATCAGCGCACGGATGCCCTCCAGCGTGGCAGGATTCTCCTGCTGTACCTCTGTCTTTTCCGGCTGTGCCTTTGCCGCATCCTGCTTCTGTTCTTTCACAGCTTTCTCCTTCGTGCCTCCCTCCGCTTTGGCAAGGCCGCGCAGACCTTCCGCAACGATGGAGAAACCTTCCGCAATCCTCAATAACTCACTTCCCATTTACATTCCCTCCGTTTCCTTGAATATGATTTCCTTTCCCTGCTCTGTGGCGGATGCGATCTCTGCCGCCATCCCTTCAGTGGCTTCCCCGAATACCCACACCTCATCACAGAGGGCGAGCAGCTCCATCCCCATAGCGATGCCGAGCCGCCTTTCTTCCTCTATCCCCTCATTTAAGAACTGTGGGAATAAAAGGTGCGGCGCAATAGGCAGGTACCCTTCCTCACACGCCATGCGGCAATAGGCCGCCGCCTTTCTCGCATTCCCTTCCATGTCGCCGCGGAAGGGGCTGCAGATAAAAACCTTCTTACGCATCAGCGCCTCCATCCTTTCTTCATTTTCCTGTCATGCACCGCTTTCGCGGCTTCGTAGGCTTCCACTTCCTTCTCGATCTGCACCAGCTTGGCGGCGAGGCTTTTCGCCACGATGCTGATCGCCTGCAGGATGCCGATAAGCTCCTGTGATTTTTCCATAAGTTCCATTCCTCCTTTCCCGCAATCTGGGAGGTTCCTGAAATTTACCCTCCTACCTTTCGTAATGACACTTTTGGGAAAAGTGACGAAGTAAAACGAGAACTTTTTTCAGAACCGTTCGACAGCAATATCCTTTTTTGTCGGAATGTGACACATATCAAACATCCAACCCTCTTTCCCGAAAAAAAGCGCGGAGTTTTCCCAGCACCACTGTTTTCTTTGAGGACACGGTTGTCCGGGGCTGGCCATGCTTTTTCGCAAACTCGCTGATCTGCATTTCCTCCCCAAATACCTTCATGGCAAGCTCCCTCTCTTCCGGCAGGAGGGAGTCCATCGCATCTGCAAGCACACCAAGCAGCAGCTTTTTTTCCACCAGCTCGTCCACTCCCGGCAGTTCCATGTCCGGGATGCCCACTTCCTCCGAGGCATTGTCCTGCCACGCCTCATAGGACTCTTCCGTATAGCCGTTCTGCTCCATCGCTTCCCGGTTCCTCTGCTCATGCTTTTTCTGCTGCCACCACGGCCTAAAGTAATTCCTGTATTCTTCTTCCGTAACTTCCAATGTGGATTCTTCGTTTCCTGACTTGATTGTGATTTTCCTAAAAGACATAAAGCGTTCCTTCCTTTACGCCTTCGTAAAGTTAGGAACGCTTTAAATTTAGATGTGGGACTGGCTTTGAAAAAAATGGCAGAGAATGGCCAGGGAAAGCTATCTAAAAACTACACACATTAAAACCCACTAGCTTTACTCCGGCCATTCGTGACTCGACGCAATGCGGTCCCACTCGCTCGGTACTTTTTATTCAGTTTTGCGTACAGTGGAAATTTCCATATTTTTCCACTGATAGCATAATTATGCCCACTAAAGGAACGCTTTAATCCGTAAAAGCAAAAACAGCAGGAATCCTCCCGCCGTTCTTTTCATTTATGTATATTTACCTTTTCCCCTCGGTTTCCAGTACACCCGTACCACCTCGCCGCAGTGCGGGCATTTCAGCTCTATCACAATCACCCCGAAACGGTTCTCCCAAATGTCGCAGATACGTTTCTTACATAAACTGTTCGAGCATCTCATCCTCCGGATACCTACCACCTCCTCTCCTAAAAATGCGGAGGCGCATATTGGTATCTCCCAATAAACGCCTCTCCTTTCATGCCGCACTGCTTCTATTTCTCATTCGTAATAATCTAACTGATGGAAGTTGTTAGGGAAAATGTAAAATTCCGTTCCCGTTTTCCCGTCTATCTGCTTCCAAACAATCACCTTATAAGTCAGGGATGTATAAGTCTGCGTCCCACCATCCTCATAAACCTTTCTGACCGGAATCAGTAACAGAACTGCTGCTATTACAGCGAAAATAATAATGAGTTTCTTTTTCATGCCATGCCTCCTCATACCCTCGCGTCAAATCCGCCCTGCACTTCCATCCCGGAATTTATCTCCTGCCTTGCCGCACGGAACGCATCATAGTAAGCAGCCTTCAAAGCCCCATGTACTTCCGTCTCTGCTTTTGATTCCTTCTCATGCCAGCCCACGCCCGCAGTATAGGTCAGTATCTCGTCACCGTTTTCGTCATACACATGGACGGCGGAGCCCGTACCCTCAGACTGGAACTTGGCTTCATACGGTTCGCCAAACAGGAGACGCAGCCTCCTCTCGTCCGCCTCCCGTATTTCCTTCATATCCGCCATGTCCTGATTGAGTTTCCCCATCAACGCACACCTGTCTGGCACTACTTTGGCGACCTCGCTTTTCCGCAGGGCGAGGAACTTATTTCCCATATAGACATTCTGCGCCGCATCCTCTCTGGCGTATCCGGCTATCTTCTCTCGGAGGGAATCAGACAGCTTCCATTCCTTCTTGGATGATGGTCTTCCCGTTGCGGTGCTTTTCGAATGATGGCTTTTTGCTATTCCTGTAATATCCATTTCAATCTCCTCCTATCCGGTTGGAAACCGGACATCTATGAACACAACACTCCTAAAAGTGATTTGTACCTTTCCGCTTCATTTTTTATATCTTCGGCAGTAACACCATAATACAAATATATCTTTTTATACAGTTTCCTTAACTGTTTCATGGTTTTCTTATCCCCGCTGAATGAACCATCAAGCACCTGCCAGACAGTTTCCACCCCTATCTGCATCATGCAATTCTTAGGACACCTAATCTCATATATGTGGAAATCTAATGGGAAGATGTCATCTGCAATTTCCACTGCCCTCTTCTCCTGCTCCTGAATCTGCCCCCAAAATGCTTTTAGAGCTTTCACATCTTCCCCTTCGGGTGGCTTCAAATCCATCAGTTCACCAAGCAAATCCGGGCGGTGGCGCATTACAAGAGATGCCTTTAAGCACTTTCTCTGTTCCTGATAATTAAAAGACTGCTGCGAAACCTCCACCGCACCGTATTCCCGTTTCAGCAGTTCCACGACTTCCTCCAGTGTATGGGGATTGGCAGTAATCTGCTTTTTTAGCCTGTTCCTTTTCAATTTGCGGAAATAATTCTGTATGCGTGTTGTGAGCTTTACCTTGCCGCCTTTTCCTACAATAAAAATACTTGTAGGCCCATCTGCGCTGCCTATAATGGATACACTGCCTGCTCCCTTTCCCATATCTACATCTCCCATTCCAAAATAAAATCCCTGCTCTCTGATTCCCCAATCTGCCGGAACGCCGGGGCTGCCTGCCCTGTCCGTCCTCTGTAGCTTATTGGGGATATGGAGCCAAAAATTTATATTCTCGTTAAACCCCAAAATGTATCATAAATTTGTTCCTGTTGATTGCATCCTGTATTTTACCTGCCAATTCCCTCAGATGAACATCCTCATTGATTCGTTTGTCGGATAACACAATCTCTTGAAAACCGGGTAATGAATCGGGCGGTATTATGGTGATTCCCCACCTTGCAAGTCCAAATTCCGGGCAGTCAAGGCTGTGAAAATATGTCTTTAGTAAAACCAGCTTATCCCACCAGTCATCTATATAAATAGCATCATCAATACACACACATTGGTATTTCTCCGGATCATAGGAATACTCCTGTGTTTCCCCTATATCCTCAATTATCCCAAATTCCGTCTTAATCATTTTCTTTCGCCTATTCCTTATACCCTACAACAGCAATAGCACTTCCACCTTTCAAAATGCAGGCAACATCCTTGCCTTCCTCAATCAGTTCTGCCCTTCTGTTGAGAATATTCTTATCTGCATTATCCGGCATTTCCAGCAATACTTTGTATTCCCCTTCATATGCCCCATTGAAATGCTCTATAAATATCTGTTTCAGCTCATCTATACTTATCTCCTTTGCAGGCAGCCACGAAAACACATCTAAAACTTTTATCATACCATTCCACCCTATATATTAGCTTCATTTGTGCTAACACATCACTGCTCCACGATTCCCCGATCTGCTCAAAAACGGGGATGCCTGCCCTGTCCGTCCGTTGTACCTTATTGGGGATATGCAATAGGTAGTCACTTACACCAATGCACCCAACTTATCCAAAAACAACTGGTAGAACGCCCTCTCCTTCACCTGTTGCCTCTGTACCTTGATGCTCTTTACGCTGTCCGGGGAAAGCGGATGGTCAAAATCATAAAGTGCCTGTTTGGTTGCCCTGATTGCAGACTGCACTGTGCTTCCAAGGATGTCATTCGTCTCACCGATGCCGTTCATCCAATTTTCAGCCCGTTGTACCATCATCTGTGATAAATGCGTCAGCATACCATTCCCGGACATACCAAGCCCGTTCATACCGATTTCCTTTGCCGCATCCATCCATGCCTGCTTCACTTCCTCCGGTGCATTCGCCCCAACGGACGCAAAGGCTTTTTCGTCATAATCTGTTGCTTTATCCTGTGCCGCCTTTTCTGCCACTGTTTCCATAAATCCCACTGTACCGGATTCTGTACTTCTTTCTGCCTTTCTTGCCGTGTATCCTGCCAGCGGATATCCGGCTGTTCCTATTCCGTTAATCCCCATTTTCTCCAATCCTCCATATTCTCTGTTATAGTGGCTGCTCTCCCGCTCAGAGCCACCCCTGCACCCTTGCAGTCCGCAGAGGCAAAGGTTTATGCGTCTCTGCGGAATAGGGTGTAAAGATTATATCTGTATATCCAATGTACTGCCCGAAGACGGTTTTTTCACAAGTTTGCCTCCCGATTTCACAAGTGAGCTTTCGACAGACTCTCTTGTGGTTCCATCTAATGCCCCTGACGGAATCACCTTTCCCGGCTCCCACTTAGGATCAGCAGTTTTCACTGCATCAACAAATGCCTGCTTATATTCCCGCTCATATTGACTTAATGTGTTGCCTGCCGCCAATCGGTCATTTTTTGTTATTTGCGGATACATCTTACGGTATATATCACTCCGCCTTGTCGTTTCCCCATTTGCAGCACCGTTTTCCTGCAGGAACTCTTTCTTTGTAAGCTCAAACATATCATCCTTAATACTGTCTGGTATAGAAATGATCCTGTTCTTGCTTCCGATGTTCTTATCAGTTACCGTAAGGCCGGATACTCCAAACGCCTGATTGATATGGTCGCCATCCGCATCATAGTATTGCATCCGGTTCTTAATTCCCTGGATTGTAAAATATCCGCCGCCGCGGCCAGCGGTCATCATACTTTTCACAACCGTCTGGTACTGCTTACTGTTTGTATCAATCCCCGCCGCTTTCAACTGTGCCTGTACGGAGGGACTTGACAGGTCTGACATCTTAACCATATTCCCTCCTGATGCTACATCCTTTGCAATGTTTGACACTCCAAACATCTGCTCAAATAAATAGCTGTAATCCATGTTCATTGACATACTATCATCCTCCTTGACTTAATATTTTTACGCCAACCTTGGCCTACTCACTTCATAAAATCCATCGGCGGGCGCACCCGCATTTCAAACCACGATTGCACCAAGTGACTATAAATTGCACGAAATGACCATAAAGCTTATAGCATCACCACCGCCTGGAACTTTTCTGAATCACAGGAGATGGCAAAATCTCCGCCGTATTTCTCCGTCACCGCCTTCACGTTCGACAAGCCAGTGCCTTCTATGACCTCCACTTTTTCCGCCACGGGGTTCCTTACGGAGAAGATTAGCTTCCCATCCTCCTGCATCAGCTTGACGTGGATGACGGCATTCCTCCCCTGCCGCACCACCTTCACGCACTCACGGATGGCGTTGTCCAGCAGATTGGAGAGCAGGATCACCGTTTCCTCCTCATTAAGCCGCAGTCCGCCCATGTCGCCCACCCGGAACGTCATGGACACGCCCTGCTCCCTTGCGGCATGGAACTTCTGGTTCAGGACAGCGTCCACCACCGGGTGCTTCGTGCTGACCGCCGCCATCTCCACCGATATGCTCTCCGTCAGCCGCTCCGCAAGCGCGGCGGCAGCCTGCGCATCGCCCTTCTTCAGCAGCACCTGTATCGTCCTGATCTGGTTCTTATAATCGTGCATCTTCCTCCCCTGCCGCTCATAGACCGCCTGCATATCCCGGTAATGGGCGAGCTGGCTCTCCTTCTTCTGGCCCGCCAGCGCGCTTTCCCGGAGCAGTTCCTCTTTTTCAAGGATGCCCTGCATCAGCTCTATGACAAAAATGTTTATGAAGATCAGCCCCACCGACAGAAAGAGGTATGCCGTCTGCACCTTTGCCTCCGTACTGCTGCAAAAGAACATAAGCAGCATGGACGCCACCGTGAGCAGCGGAATCATGGAAAACTCCAGCCACTCCCTATGGGAAAGTTCCCCGTAATTGTTCCGCCCTTTCCATATCCAGCGGAGCAGGAAAACCAGGCAAACCCAAACCATCTTTTTTATAGGCAGAATTAGATGGGTTATTTCTTTGCTCACCATAAATATATTTTCAATCTGCAGGAAAAAAAGGTCTGTCAGAAACAGCAACGAATAATTTAGCACCGAAAAGAAGATGCGCTGTTTCCATCCCGCCTCATAAAACACTGTGCAAAATACGATGAAAACAAGGATTATCAGCGTAACCTTGATTCCTATTATCCCGAATAATGCCGCTGCCATGCTGACAGAATACAAAACAACGTATCTGCACTTTCCCCACAGTCCTATACTTTTTTTCTTCAAAAAGGTATCAAAGAAATATACACTTCCCCACGTCTCTATCGCCATGATACAGAATGAAAGTATCCATAATGCCATAGTCACTCCGCCCCCTTAAACAATGTGTACTGCCGCTTCACTTCCGGGTACCTTGACTTCGGCACGGATATCTCCTTCCCGGTGGTCAGGATCATGACGTAGCTGCTGAGCTTCCCGATGTACCTCATGTTGATGAGGAAACTCTGATGTATCCGCACGAATCCCATCCCTGCCAGTTCTGCCTCCAGCTCATCCATCTTCTTGTAGATGCTGTACGTCTCCCCCGCCGTATAGAACACATTCTTGTGCTTGCTCGTTTCGATATAGATGATGTCGTCCACCCGCAGGCGCACGTTCCCCTCCACGAAGCCGAACTCCACCACCCGCTCCTCCCGCAGGATGTCCTCCACGCACTCCGGCAGCGTCTGCTCCAGGTCGTCCTTTAAGAGGAACCGGCTTGCCTTCACCTTGTACCCGTCCAGCGCATAGTTCACATAGGCAGTCACCAGCACGATATGTACCTTCGGGCATTCCGCCTTTATCTTCCTTGCCGCTTCCAGCCCGTCCATGCCTTCCATGTTGATGTCGAGGAACACGATGCCGCATTCCCGCACATACCCCATATCCGCATAAAGTTCCTCCCCGGAGCCGTATTCCCTTATTTCAAACTCATAGCCGCAGGTTTCCAGCAGCTCCCTCAGTGCGCCCCTGTCCTCCCTGCTGTCATCACAGACCGCTATCTTCATCCGCATTTCCTCACTTTTCTGTCATAAATTATATCGGATTATAGGGCATCCTATCAAACGCCATTGCACAAAACTCCCATAAATTGCACGAAACGACTATAAATCAATCTCAGAATATCACCGGAGGGGCTAAAGTTTTTTGCTTTTTGTCCGATATAGCCTCCCAACTTTCCAAGTGATTTCCGTTATCAGGCCGCCCGGCCTGCCTGGGAAAAAAGCAGACCGCCGCATATGGCGGATGAAGCCCATAGTGCGGCGGTTTGTCTTTTGTAGTGTTCCTTCATTCTATACATTTCTGACATGAGCAACTTAATTGTTTTGTTTTTCGATCTCTTGCATTATTTTATCCTTTAAATCATCTGAAGCAGAAAATCTTTCAGCCTGCTTTGCAAGTCCCTCTCTTATTTTTTCATCAAATGCAGCATCCTCAGTTTCCACAATGGAACCTTTTTTTAATGTCAGGATAACATCCGCTTTCTGGGCCAGTTCCTTACTGTGCGTAACCATAATCACACATTTGTTCCTTTCATGCGCCAACCCTGAAAAAATAGCAATGATCTCATTCGCAGTATCTTCGTCCAGATTTCCTGTCGGCTCATCAGCCAGCAGCACAGGCGCATTGCTCGCCAATGCCCGCGCTATGGCAACCCTCTGCTGCTGCCCGCCGGATAGCTGCATGACGTTGCGCCTGCTCTGGGTTTCATCCAGCCCCATTGACCTTAATAAACCCATTGCATCTTCTTTTCCACCAAGCCTGACATTTTCAACTGGCGTAAGGTAATCGATTAGGTTATAGTTCTGAAATACAAGTGAGATATTTCTCTTTCTATGCCCGTTTAATCCTTTCTGCATGATATTTACCCCATTCATACAGATTTCCCCTTCTACCGGTACATCAAGTCCCGCCAGCAGGGAAAGCAGCGTGGTCTTCCCAGAGCCGCTTGTGCCTAAAACCGCATACATCTTTCCTTCCTCAAAGCTATAAGATATATGGTTCAATATCACTTTGTCTTTCTGTGATTTGTAATAATACATTACATCCTTTATTTCTAACATAAAGCCCTCCTAACTCATCCTGCTTAATATTTCTTTCGGTTTCTGGACCATGATGGAAATGCAGGACAATGCAATTGCAATCATGATTACCCCAAGCACTGATACCCCGGATAAAAATACCACATCCCCGCTGATCTCCACCGTAATGCCCACGATTTCTGCTTTGTCATCCTCTAATGAACCATTCAATACCATATTTGAGTTTAACTGTTCATCCTCTGACCGCACCTGTGCCTGGTAGTCCACCAGATACCCGACAATTCCCCTGGAAACCATCGGAGAGGTTGCAGTTGCGAGCAGGAATGCCGCACATCCGACCAGCACACCCTCCAGAAGCATCTGGGCGATAATACTGAGTTTTGTCCTGCCAAGTGAAAGGTAAATACCAATTTCATGCACCCTGCCTTTCAGCCAGAATAGGAAAACCAGACATATGATGATCACACCGGATATACAGACTAATATCAGAATCAGCGAACTCATTTTCTCTAATTCGCCGAAGTTCTCCGTCATCGTGTCACTCATTCCCGTATTGTCGAGGAAATCATATCTTTCCCATCCGATATCCACTGCCTGTATCTTTTCCTTTACGGCTTCATATTCATTTACATCCCCCACTACAAAAGTTGCGTACTGGTACAGGGGATTGCCCTCATTCCCTTCCGGTTTTTCAGGAAAGGACAGGTCTGTAAAAATAATGTTCTCACTCCGGTAGCTGTCTCCATACATGATCGGTGTAATGCCATTTATGGAAGTATAGATTCCTATAACCTCTGCTTTATATACATTGGAGTTTTCCCTGTCTTTCCAGTTATTAAATTCCAGATAATCCCCCACCTGCAGTCCGTTCAAATCCGCAATCTCCCTGGAAACCACGCATACATCCGTATCTTCCGGCGTGACCATCCTGCCTTCATTTACTTCAATGTTTCCTTTCTGGACGTCAAAATCCAGCTCCATGCGGAGGGTCCCTCGGAGCGACACGCCCCGCTGGTCGGAACTCTGGTCTACGTCCTTATCCTCGATACGTTGAAAATTCACCGGATTGACGACTGTATTTGCGGTTGTGATGTTGTATTCCTCTACCCCGTTCACTTCCGCAATTCTTAATATATCCTCCATCAGAAGCGTCTCAAAGGAATTATCAGTCCATATCAGCCAGTCCCCTGATGCAAGCTGTTCCTGGTAGTATCCTCCTTCACCGCCGTTCCCATCCCCAATCTGCGCAGAAAGCTCCTCCATGCGCACATGGCGGTTTGCCTCATTTTCCTCTAAACGGAATGACGCACCGATTGCCTGTTTGCTTTCATTCTGTGTCTGTATGCTGGCAGATTTACAGGCCCATCCTGCGAATATGAATACGGAAGTTATAAATATGATTAGCAGGAGCAGTATCGTCTTTGCCCGTTTCCGCAGGACAGAACGTATGCTCAATCCAAATAAATTCATTGCTATCCCTCCATCTCCGATAAGATTTCTTTAGGGTGCTTTTTCAGATATGGGAAGATGGAAATCACAGTCAACAATACGATCATGCACACGCCGCACCCTAAAACAAACAGGCTCCCTGTGTAATCTGCCTTCCAGCTTCCGCCAGCGCTTTCCAATATTCCTAAACTGCCCAATGTTTCAGGCAGCAAGCTGTCTGAAAAAAATTCCGAGATACAAAACGAAATGATATACAATATCAGCCCCTCCACAACGACCTGCAATAAAAGGTTGCTTTTTTCTATTCCGAGGCTCACATATACGGCAATTTCCGTCTTGCGCCCCCTCATCCACATGGACAAAAGCAGCCCTGTCACCATGCAGCCTGTTATAAGCGTGATCGCCAGGACGAACATGGTAATCCTGCCTGTCTGTTCAATGGAAAGTTTCATTTTTTGAAAGGTCATATCATTCGCCTGGACAAAAGCCTTTCCACTGCACCTTTCCTCTAATGCCCCCGCCAGTTCATCAAGTCCCTCCGGTTCTCGTGCATAGCAGATAACCTTTGAGTACCCTCCGGGACTTTCGTTCGCCAGTATATAAATCTGGTTTTCAATCCTGTTCACCGTGGCGACCTTCTCCGTCTGCTGCCTTTCCGTCCCGGACAAAAATATCCCTGCTATCTTGTAATCACCCGGAATGCTGTCACCGACCTTAAGTCCGTTCTGGTCTGCCAGCATCTGGTTTATGACTATCTCATTGCTGACAGTGGGGAAATCCCCTTCAACCAGACGGTATATTTTTTCTTCAAAAGGACTGTCCTTATCAACCCTGTTTTGCAGATGGAGGGTAAATAACTGGTCTGACCGCTCATCCCCCATGACTGGTTCCAGTGCCGGGATTTCCATCTGCTCTGACCACATGCAGTTCATCCAGTTTATATTGGAGATATCTGAAAATCCCTGTATATCATCCTCTGTGAACCGGTCTGTTTCCTGCCGGATTTCCAGTATTACCTTGCTTTCTGTATTACTGCGCAGTTCTTTCATGACTTCTTCTGATGTCCTCTGTATTCCCAATATGCCCAGCACCATACAGTTGACCACTGTAAAAATAAGGAACAGCAATAAAGATTTCAGCCTTTTCCTGCCGATATAGCAGAAAGCCCTTTGTAAATAGTTCATAGCCCCTCCTTGTCACTGCCACCTGAGAATCAGAATTTTATCTGCCGTCCAGTGGTAAGTATCCTGACATGATCCAAACACACAGACGCTGGACTGTTTTTTAACGCTTTCCTTACCCGTGTCCTCCCTTGAAACCTCTGACTGTGAACCCATACTGAGATTTACAATCTGGAAAACCGTATTGTCCGTATAGGTAATCTGGATATTGGTTTCATCACTTTCCGATCCGGGGGCTGCCTGTGCCATTACCTCACCGCCGCCCTCTTCCTTTTCAGTAGTTGCCGGGGATAAAGAAAATCCTTCATCAGAAAACTCGACAACGCTCCCATGCAGATTTGCGCCATCAAAAAACTCTCCGCCGCCTATACTGTCTGCTGTGCCGTCATCTGCCGCATTATTATCGCCCTCGTGTTCCGATGGATCATTGTTTTCCAGAAAACCGTCAGGTTCCTTATTTGCCTGCACCCTGTCCACCAAATTGTCCTGCTGCACTTCCTGTATCGGTGTTATCGGGCTGTCTGGTGTGCCTTTGCCGCATCCCGCCAGACAAATAACCGCCAATCCGCCTGCACATATCATACTGATTGTTTTTCTCCACATTTTTTTCATATATTTCTGCCTCGCTTTGATTTTATTTGGCTCACAAGCCATGACGTAAGGATAGCAGAAAAATTTCCTAAAAATCATCAAAGCTTCGCACAAATTTTAAGGATTATTTAGAAGATTTTTCGATAATTGGCTGGTATACTATTTATAAAACTTTATGAGGAGATATAAAAATTGAAGATTCTTTTAATCGAAGATGACAAGAACCTTTGTAACATGATCAAGCAGCAGCTTACAAAGGAAAATTATATCGTTGATGCCTGCACCAGCGGCGAAGATGGGATGATCTATGCCCTCAATCCTGATAACGGCTACGCGCTTGCCATTATAGACCGGATGCTTCCGGTCATTGACGGACTGACCATCATTAAAGCCATGCGTAAAAAAATGATATCCATTCCTGTGATCATCATTACCGGGATGTCGGAACTGAATGATAAGATAGATGGCCTGGATAACGGGGCGGATGATTATCTGGTAAAGCCTTTCCACATACCGGAATTATCTGCCCGCATCCGGGCTTTAACACGCAGGCCGGCAGTCATATCGGAAAAGAGCAGCCTGCAATACCATGACCTTTCCCTGAGCCTCGGCAGGAAGGAATTATCATGCAATGAAAATACGATACCGCTTACCCCGAAAGAGTTTCTTTTAATGTGTGCCTTTTTGGAAAAGCCGGATACAATCCTTACCCGTGAACAGCTTATGCAGAAAGTATGGGAAACAGATGCCCCTATTGAGCAGGGCAATGTCGATAATTATGTATATTTTCTCCGCAAGCGCCTGCGGACGCTGAACAGCGGCTGCTCCATTACAGCATCCTATGGTTCGGGGTATTTACTGGAGGTCTGCCATGATAAGAAACCTTAAACGGAAATTGTATTTCCTTTTTGCCAACAGCATCATGCTTGTCTTTACAATCGTATTTTTCCTGCTGGCATCCGAAAATATAGAAACCATGCAGAATGCGGAGCTGAATTTTGTTAACAGGCAGGCCACCAACCTCACCCTGCTTTTTGAAAGTTCTACAAACTATGCGGAAAATTTGAGGATATGTGAAAAGAAATATGATTATGCTTTCCGCTTATTTACAGGACACGATGAACTTCTCTATGAAAGCACTAATATAAAAGATGCAGCCGAAACAATCGATCTCTTTCTGGAGTCCCTGAAATCCACAGAATCCACCCACAGCAATGAGTCCGGCTACAGCACCCAGACCGGAACCCATACATTCCGCTCTATAAATGGAAGGGCATATTATGGCATACTCTGTTCCATTTACACCAATGAGGGATACCTGAATCTTGCCATAGTAAAAGAGAAAAGCGGGATAACAGCTTTTTCCTCCACAATCATGCATTATTTTCTGATATGGCTCATAGTTCTCATCGCCGTCCTGTTTGTATCAGTCCTGATCATCCGGCAGGCAATGAAGCCTACTGAAAAAGCCATGCAGAGCCAGAAAAATTTTATTGCTGCCGTATCCCATGAATTAAAGACACCCCTGGCAGTCCTGCTGTCTGCGACTGATGCGATTGAGACTTCTCCCGGCTGTACTCCAAATATAAAAAATCATGTTGCCCTCATGGATACAGAAATTTCACGCATGGCAAGGCTGATCCAAGACCTGCTCCTGCTTTCTTCCATTGATGCAGGGAACTGGATGTTCCATAAATCAAAAATAAACGTGGACACTCTGCTTATCAACCTATATGAAAAATTTGAGATTATCTGTCAAAAGAAATCAATTGACCTGCAGATAAGGATGCCGGAAGAATGTTTCCCACCTCTTTTCTCTGATGAAGACCGTCTGAGCCAGATCATCAGTATTTTGCTGGACAATGCGATTTCCTATTCACCGGAACAATCGTCTATTTTGCTGGATGCTTCCATCAAAAAGAATAATCTGGCCATCAGCGTCATAGATCACGGCATTGGAATCAGTGCGGAAGATAAGAAACATATATTTGACCGCTTTTATCGCTGCGATAAGTCACGCACCCAAAAAGGCCACTACGGATTAGGTCTTAGCGTTGCAAACGAACTGGTCTCACTCCTTGACGGGAAGATATATTTAAGCGATACTCCCGGGGGCGGATGCACTTTCACAATTACTATACCTTGGAATATTGCGGAATAGAAATTTTCTGTTTTTCACCCGATGTCAGGAAATAACTATTTTTCAGGAATGGAAAGCAAAAAAGAGCCGTCATCCAGCCCTTTTTCCTCTTTTCCATTATTTCATTCTATTTTTATCATTCTTCTGTACACTATCACGCAAAGCCATTGTATTATCACGAAAACTGCTTATACAATCACGGAAACCCTTATATAAACACGAAAACTCACAGGCAGTTTCCGTGTTCGTATAAGAGTTTTGCCTGATAGTATCGACTTTTGCCTGATAGTACAGAGGTTTCCGTGTTTATATCCGAGTTTCCGTGATAATATCCGACTTTTGCCTACGAGTATAAACTATCAGGCAAAACAACCCCAGAACAACCGTTCGTACCCTCGCTAATGTAAAAATGCCCTCAAAAGCACACGGAAATAATGTAACTCTGAAACCTATGTAGTGCCGAAAGTGCCGTGTTTGCGGGCTTTCTCGGCTTTCCGTGTCTGTATCTGCCAGAAACTAAGACACCCTGACAAAATTCGATAATATCTCCCAAATTTCAACAGCATTTTTCTACAAACAGGCAAAACTCCAAACTATCACGGAAACCCTTATACTTTCACGCAAAACTCGAATACTATCACGGAAACTGCCGACTTTTGCGTGATAGTATAATTTTGCCCCAATCGCCATATTATCAGCGGCATCAAAAACGCAAAAAAGAGAGGTCCACCAACCACTCCGGTGAACCCCTCTGCGCTTAAAAACCCTTGATTTTAAGCCATTCTTCAATACTTTTGCCTGCAAGTACCCAAATTCCTATGGCATTATTTTTTTATAGCCGCCTGCGCCGCCGCCAGCCTCGCGATCGGAACGCGATACGGCGAACAGGATACATAAGTAAGTCCCACCTTATGGCAAAACTCGATGCTGCTGGGATCGCCGCCGTGCTCGCCGCAGATACCAAGCTTGATATCGGGTCTTGTGGCGCGACCTTTTTCAGCCGCCATCTGTACCAATTGACCTACACCCTTTTGATCCAGTCTTGCAAACGGATCGGATTCATAAATCTTGTTTTTGTAATAATCGCCAAGGAATTTGCCGGCGTCGTCCCTGGAGAAGCCAAAGGTCATCTGCGTCAAATCATTGGTTCCGAAGGAGAAAAATTCCGCCTCTTCCGCAATCTCGTTGGCAAGGAGCGCAGCGCGGGGAATCTCGATCATCGTGCCGATATGATACTGAATATCGGAATTTTTTTCTTTCTTAACCTGCTCCGCAACCTCTACTACAATATTTTTGACAAATTTCAATTCCTTCTTTTCGCCTACCAGAGGGATCATAATTTCAGGAACAATATCGTAGCCTTTTTCCTGTTTTACCTCAATTGCCGCCTCCATAACGGCTCTTGTCTGCATCTTGGCAATCTCGGGATAAGTAACCGCAAGACGGCAGCCTCTATGCCCCATCATCGGATTGAACTCGTGAAGGGAATCACAGATTTCCTGCACATCCTCCGCCGTCATCAGCATTTCTACCGCGAGATCGTCAATATCGTCCTGCTCCGTAGGTACGAACTCGTGAAGCGGCGGGTCTAAGAAGCGGATTGTAACCGGTCTTCCTTCCACAACTTCATATAAAGCCTTGAAATCGCCCTTTTGATAAGGGATCAGTGCATTCAGCGCTTTTTCTCTCTGCTCCTGGGTCCTTGCCAAAATCATCTGACGGATTTTCGGTATCCTGTCCGGTTCAAAGAACATATGCTCCGTCCGGCAAAGCCCGATGCCTTCCGCACCGTACTTAACCGCATTTGCAGCGTCGGCAGGCGTATCCGCATTGGTACGCACCTGGAGTTTGCGGTACTGATCCGCCCAATCCATAATTCTGCCAAAGTTACCCGTTACGCTCGCTTCCTCGGTCTTAATATCTCCCAAATAAATATTTCCGGTGGAACCGTCCAGAGATATATAGTCTCCTTCATGAATGACGCTTCCTCCCAGCTCAAATACTTTTTCTTCTTCGTTAATGGCGATCTCGCCGCAGCCGGATACGCATGCGGTTCCCATGCCGCGCGCTACAACGGCTGCATGGCTTGTCATACCGCCGCGGACAGTCAAGATGCCTTCCGCCGCGTGCATACCCTCGATATCTTCGGGTGAGGTCTCAAGACGTACCAGCACAACGCGGTCTCCGGTCTTTTCGTGTACTTCCTTCGCCTCCTCTGCGGTAAAATAAACCTTACCGGCCGCAGCTCCGGGCGACGCCGGAAGCCCGTGTCCGATGATCTTACCGTTTTTCAATGCCTCCGCGTTAAAGGTAGGATGCAGCAACTGATCCAATGATTTTGCCTCGATACGAAGCACCGCTTCCTCCGGCGTGATCTTTCCTTCATCCACCAGATCACAGGCAATCTGTAACGCTGCCTGGGCGGTACGCTTTCCGTTACGCGTCTGCAAGAAATATAACTTCTTATCTTCAATGGTAAATTCCATATCCTGCATATCGCGGTAATGATCTTCCAGTTTGCCCGCAATTTCCATAAACTGCCGGTAACATTCGGGCATATCCTGTTCCAGTCTGGTAATCGGCTGAGGCGTGCGGACGCCCGCTACCACGTCTTCGCCCTGGGCGTTGATCAGATATTCTCCGTAAATACCCTTGGCGCCGGTGGACGGATTGCGCGTAAACGCAACGCCCGTACCGGACGTGTCTCCCATATTGCCGAATACCATCGCCTGTACGTTTACCGCCGTTCCCCAATCGCCGGGAATATCGTTCATACGTCTGTAAACAATCGCGCGTTCATTATCCCAGGAACGGAATACCGCTTTCACAGCCTCCATCAACTGTACCCTGGGGTCCTGCGGGAAATCCTCTTTCATTGCATCTTTATAAATGCCCTTAAAAATATCGATAACCTCTTTTAAATCATCCGCCGTCAGATCCGTATCGTATACGGGCTCACCTTCGGCTCTGCCAAGCACCGCTCTTTTCTTATCCTTTACTTCATCCAGCACTCTTTCAAAATGTGATTTGGGGACCTCCATAACAACATCCGAAAACATCTGAATAAATCTTCTGTAAGAATCATATGCAAATCTCCGGTTGCCGGTCTTCTTCGCAAATCCTTCTACTGCAACATCATTTAATCCCAAATTCAAAATCGTATCCATCATACCCGGCATGGACGCTCTCGCGCCGGAGCGGACGGAAACAAGCAGAGGATTGTCCGTATCCCCGAATTTCTTTCCCTGCTTTTGTTCCAAAGTAGAAAGCGCGTCAAAAATCTGCTGCTGAATCTCCTCCGGAATCGTTTTTCCACTGTTGTAATATTCCGTACAGGCTTCCGTGGTAACGGTAAAGCCCTGAGGAATGGGAAGCCCCAGATTTGTCATCTCTGCTAAATTGGCTCCTTTACCGCCAAGCAGGTTACGCATATCAGCGTTTCCTTCTTCAAATAAATAGACCCATTTGTTAGGCATTGTTCTACCCCCTTAGATAAATTTGTGTTACACACTGAATTTATTATAACATTTGTCCCATTGTTCCGTATACAAAAAATATGTAAATTTCTTCTAAAGGGTGTAGAAAATTTTCGCTGTTTTTTGTGCTTTTTTCACAATTTGTTTTCCTGTTCACACATCACTGCTGCCGCGCAGCACGGCTGGAATTGTCATTAAAATGATTTTCAAATCCAACAGCAGGGAATAATTCTCTATATACATCAGATCCCATTTCAGCTTGTCCAAAAAGTCGGTATGGTAATCCCCGTGCACCTGGGCGTATCCGGTAAGCCCTGCCTTGACTGTGGTCCGAAAGGTAAATTCCGGCACCTTCTCTATGGTCTTTTGAATCAGTTCCGGTCGCTCCGGTCTTGGCCCCACAAAGCTCATATCCCCCTTAAAGATATTAAAAAGCTGCGGCAATTCATCAAATTTGCTCTTCCGAAGGATATATCCTGCCCTTGTCAGCCTCGAATCCTTTCTGTCTGCAAGCCGCGCCCCAAATCGCTCCTCTGCTCCCGCCGCCATACTCCTAAACTTAATAATCTGAAACTCCTTCATTCCAATCGTGCACCTTGTCTGACGATAGAAAACACTGCCGCCGTCATCGATCCTGATACAGACCGCAATCACAAGAAACAAAGGCAATAGGATTACAATCAAAATCCCCGACAGCAATACGTCAAACAACCGCTTTAAGATTGCCGAAACCCTGCCGATGCCGTAGCCGCTCCAATAAAAGACAGGCATATCGCCGTCCTGCGCCAGACTTGCCGATCTTAACTCCATATCAGATAATTTCGCCGTAAAATAGACCGGCTTATTATAATCAAAGCATTTTTTCAGCAGATCATTTCTCTTTTCTGCCGAAAGATCAAATAAATACACTTCATCACAGGCTTTTATATTCTCATCGATCAACTCCATGGAAGCGTTTAGGACAGACAGACGGATTCCATCCGCCTCATCCGACATTCTGACTGGATATTTTTCATATAGATATAATCTGAACTTGGACCGCCCTGTCATTTTAAAACAGATACCTGCCGCACACAAAACACAAATACTTACAATCTGAATCAAGGTCAGAAGCAATAGCCTTTCAATAAAAAACAGATAGGAAAAACCTGCCTCACCCGCATATGCCGCACACAAAAAGCTTCCCATTAAAACATTGGTAACCGCGCATTTTAAAATAAGACTCAGTTCCTGCTCATACTTTACCCTGACATTCCTGCCGTGATTGTTGCAGGTAATCATGCCGGTAAGCAATAGATAACCAACACATAAAAACCCCTCCCGCAGCGAAGGATTCACACCGCAAAAACAAATCCCATATTCCATTGACAAAACCGCCATTACCAACGCCGCCGGCACTCTGCAGCCATGCAGGAGGTTCTTATGTAACTTTTTCATTCCGCTTCTTCCAATCCTTTGCCAGCCGTATCCGCTAATTTACATTGATCTCAAGCCCGAATCTTTTTTCCATTGCCTTCAGATATTTTTCATTATGGCTTGCCGCAACAAGCATGGGTGCATAAGCATCCCTTCCGCTGATGGTAAACATATACGGAAAATCCCCAAAGCGCTCCCGGTATGCTTTTACAAAATCCAGTATTCCACGCTGAATCTCTCTGATTCCCTGTTGATTAGCGTCCTCTTTTCCAAAATGAAGCTGCGTCTTACCCCTCTCGTCAAGACCAAAACCGAGGAATTGCTTTGTTGGAGAAGATAAAAGCAGCTCCCAATAGACATTATAATCCTTGTTCAAATCATGCTTTTTCATGACATCACGGTTATGGGACTGGGAAAACAGGTAGGATACCAGCCTGCCGTTTTGCAAAAATATTTCACTCGCGTCCGGCTCTGCATTGTGGATCGTATTGGTTCCCGCAACGATACCGACCAGCTCGCAGGGCAGTTTCCAGACCTTTTCCGAAAGATAAGCTAAGGACATCGCTCCGCTTCCCGCCCATCCGATATCAATTGCAGCCGCCTTTTTTACACCGGCAAGCTGCATGGAAAAATATTGCTTCGCCGCCTGGTCCTGTTTCTGATAGATATCTCCCACAATTTCATCAAAATAAAACTGCAGGAAATGTTTCATCGCTTCTGCATTCCGATCCGTCAATTCATCTTCCGGCTTTAGTTTCACGCCTACCTTTTTTCCCGATAGATCCTTATCCGCATAAAACTCCAGCCGGTCCGAAAGCCTTTCCGCCTCCATGGACTTCAGGATCTGCCGGAGCGTGATTTTCTGATTGATTTTATGGTACAGATACCTTCGGAAATAATCATAACGATTATGCTCCGCCATCAGCTTTGTAGCCGCCGCCCGGGACCAATATACATAGGAAGTACGCTCATCCGGATACAATCTGTCGTAAACCTGCTTTAAAATATCTCCGTCCCGGGAAAGAAATAAAAGCTTGTCCACCTGATACTTTTGACAATAGGTGTGAATAAAATGGCAATATCCCAATACAAAAAGCCCGCCGTAAATAAAACCATATTCATATTCCATGGAATAGTCATGCAGTCCCGCATATAATTGGTTGTTCACAATTCCGCGGTAAGCTCCCCCTATTACCGGCGACATATCATAAGCCCGGAAGGACAACGCCATTTTATTAACATTTGGATAATACATACTGTCAAATCCGCTTTTTTTCGCCATTTTGACATCGCTCAATTCATGATCTCCCACATGAATAATTCTTGCGTTTTTTTGACAGTCGCTCTTTACCTGTTCAAAAAGCTTTCCTTTCCCTTTGCCCATACCGTATTCGCAGGATATGTACAGCCGGGATATGCCCGTATATCCGTTTTTCTCAAGCAGCTTGAAAAGAAATGCTTCAGAAAGGTACATATCCGAAACAACAACAATTTTTTTGCCCTTTTCCCGCAGTCTGTCAAAAACTTCCTTCATAAAAGGATTCGCATAACAGAATTTCATCTCCAGACGCTGTTCCTCTTCCATTCCGCGCACGGCAGAGATCCCGACTTCCCGTTCCATCCGCTGCCAGATGTCCCGCAGGGTTATCTCATAATGCCCGTTTTTTTGAAAAGAGTCCCATCTTGCCGCCGCTTCCTGCTCCATCCGGATTCTTTTTAAATCCAAAATGTCAAAAGTGTCCGCAAGAAAATAAAACAAATCCGCAGGCTCCGTAAAGGGACGCAGGATCAGGGTATCAAAAATATCAAAAGAAACGATATCATAATTCTCCAGCCGTTTTACAAACTCATCTGCAGAAAAACCGTTTCTGAGCCTTCTGCCCGATTCACTTTCTTCCGGCAGCAAATTCTTTTCCTCATAAATCGAGACTTTTTCCGGTCGCCCCAAAAAACGGCAGAACAAAAAATAATAGCAGAAATTCATCCAAAGCAAATAAAAATAGGATAAAAGTTTTCTTATACCATTGCCGTTATCATGCACTCTATGATATCTGCTGCAAATGCCGCTATGGCGATTTACAAGAAAATGATAAAGTTTCATACGCATATCTGTTCACCTGCCTTATATAGTCCTTTGCATAATTTTTTCTCAAGCTGTTGCATTTTCAAATCTTCTGTGATATTTTAAATTTATCTGAAAATTCTAATTATTCTTTTTATCAACGGCAGTCCGCCAGATATTCCAACAAATCATTTTATCTAATCTGACACAGAAAGGAACAAGTCTATGCAACAATCTCACACCACTTCTATACTGTCTCACGCAACCGGTCCCATCCGCATTCCCATGACCAACGATTATCTCTTCCGCGCTCTTTTGCAACGGAACAATCATGTGCTAAAGGGACTGATCTGTTCTCTGCTCCATCTTACTTTTGAACAGGTCAGATCCGTCATCATTACTAATCCCATCGAATTAGGGCGCGCTATCGAGGAAAAGGATTTCGTTCTGGACGTTAAATGCCTCTTAAATGACAATACCGTCATCAACCTGGAGATGCAGGTCATCAACGAACACAACTGGTCCGAACGCTCTTTGAGCTACCTGTGCCGCGCCTTCGACAACCTAAACTGCGGCGATGAATATTCCAATGTAAAAACAGCAATACATATCGGTTTTCTGGATTTTACCCTCTTTCCGGAATGTCCGGAATTTTACTCCACAAATATGCTGTTAAATGTTAAAAATCATAAAATCTATAGTGACAAATTCCGCCTCTCTGTGCTAGACTTAACTCATATAGAACTTGCAACCGAGGAGGACAAGCGTTTCCATATCGACTACTGGGCTTCCCTCTTCAAAGCCACCACTTGGGAGGAGATCAAAATGCTTGCACAAAAAGACGCCATCATTGAAGAGGCTTCCGATACCATCTACCACCTTACTCAGGAGGAACAGATCCGCCAGCAATGCGAGGCTAGAGCGGACTTTCTCTATTGGCAGCGCCGCAGAGAGCGTTATATCCAAGAGCTGGAAGAGGAATTGGCTCAAAAGGATGCCCTTCTTGCAACCACCATTGCTGAAAAAGATGCTGCGATTATGGAAAAAGATGCTACTATTGCGGAAAAAGATGCTTTAATTGCTAAATTACAAGCTTAATCATTATTGATATTTCAAGCAATAATGAAACAGTTTTTACTGATTCGCACATAACCATTCTATAAATTCTCTGACAGCGCCTTTGCCGCCGTTTTTGTGTGATATAAAATCTGCTACCGCCTTGACCTCCTCTACAGCATCTGCGGGACAGCCTATATACTGAGCAATCGTCATACATTGCAGGTCTAACATATCGTCTCCTATATATGCTGTCTGTTCCAAAATATTATTTTCATTAAGTGTAATTCCATATTTACAAGCGATCTCGATCATTTTTTGCCTTTTATCCCTGCAGCTTTGATAGACTTCAAAAATATCCAGTTCTTTACACCTTTTTGTTACAATTTCCGACTCGCGTGCGGATATAACAACCGGTATAATTTTGTGACGGGGCAGAATATCATGTATACCGTAACCATCCTTTATATCAAACGCCTTACAAAATTCACCGTCTTCAGCTATGTAAATTTTTCCATCGGTTAAAGTTCCATCAACATCCATAAATAGTAATTTTATTTCTTTCATATTAGCGCTCCAAATCCCTCTACTGCTTTGCTCTACTTCACAAATATATTGTTTTAAAGGAATATTCCCGCATTTATGACATCATGATTTCGTATCAATCCTACTGCTTTATTGTCATCATCTACCACCGCTATACAATGAATCACTTTCTCTCGGTTTTCCATGATTTTAAGTGCTTCAACTGCCAATTCCGCCTGATTTATTGAAACCGGATTCTTGGTCATTACATCCTTTACTACCAAATTTTCAGGGATCTTATGTCTGCGGCTCACAAGACGCTTCAGATCGCCATCTGTAATAATACCGGTCAAAACTCCTGTTTCATTTACCACTAATACCGCTCCAAGCCCTGTATTATTCATAACGGCTATTGCATCTACTAAAGAGGTATTTATTCCGACACACGGCAGCTTGTCTTCCTTGTGCATCAGTTCTTCTACAGTGGTAAGCAATTTTTTCCCCAATGATCCCGCCGGATGAAACAAGGCAAAATTCTCTTTTTTAAAATTTCTCATCTTGGAAACCACAACGGCTATGGCATCGCCTATTACAAGTTCAACTGTTGTACTTGAAGTCGGTGCTAATTTTAAATTTCCCGCCTCCGCAATTTTATCTGTAGCAATGACACAATCAGCTAATCTGCCCAACGTAGAATCGCTTTTTTCTGTTATTGCTATGGTAGAAATTCCCATTAGTTTAAGGTTCGGCAGTAAATTGCAAACTTCTGCAGTTTCCCCACTATTACTAATTAAAATAATAATATCTTTTTTATCTAACACACCTAAGTCACCATGCTGCGCTTCTGCCGGATGAAGCGTAAAGGATGGAATTCCCATACTGCTAAATGACGCTGACATTTTTCTTGCAATATGTCCGGGTTTTCCCATTCCGCAAACAGCAACCTTGCCCGAACAATCATTGACCATTTCTATCGCATTTATGATGGAATCATCCATTAAATTCTTTACTCTCTCTAATTCAGATATTTCAATATCAAACACCCTGTTTACTTCTCCTAATATGTCCACATTACCCATAGCTGCTCTTTAGAATCCTTTCATTAACTCATTCATTTGTGTTAATTGGTTTAAAAGTACATCAAATTCTTCAAAACTTATCATATTGGGACCATCCGAAAGCGCTTTATCCGGACAGGGATGAACTTCCATAAAAAAGCCATCAACTCCCACTGCCATTGCAGCCCTTGCCAGATAAGCAACATATTCTCTGTTTCCTCCTGTTGCATTCCCTTTTCCTCCCGGTTTCTGCACGCTGTGAGTGGCGTCAAACAGAACCGGAAAGCCTATTTTTTTCATTTCAACCAGACTTGTCATGTCAACAACCAAATTGTTATATCCAAAAGAAGTGCCACGTTCACACAAAAAAAGATTATGGTTCCCGCTCTCTACTACTTTTTGTGCAACATTCTTCATATCCCACGGCGCTAAAAATTGTGCTTTTTTTATATTTATATACTTACCTGTTTTTGCTGCCGCAACCAACAAATCCGTCTGTCTGCACAAAAAAGCCGGAATTTGAATAATGTCTGCAACCTTTCCGGCTATATCAGCCTGCCATGGTTCATGAATATCCGTTGCTATTTTGACATCAAACGTTTTTTTAACCTTATTTAAAATACGCATACCCTCCTCAATCCCCGGACCGCGGAAGGATGAAATGGAAGTTCTGTTTGCCTTATCAAATGATGCTTTAAAATAATAATCGATATCAAACTTATCTGTAATATCTCTAAGTTTTTCTGCTGTTGTCATTATCATATCTTCTGTTTCAATCACACAGGGACCAGCGATCACAATCATTTTCTGCATTACCTTACACCCCTGTCTTTTAGAATCTCAATTACACGCAAAAGATCTTTCTTTGTATCAACAGCAATTGTTTCAGAAGAGACTTCTTTGATTTTTATTTTATATCCATGCTCTACCAACCGAAGCAACTCTATTTCCTCAGCTTTCTCCAGCACTCCCATAGAAAGATTCTTATATTGCCTTAAGATGTCCCGTCTAAACGCATATACCCCGATTGGCTTATAAATTATGTAATCTAAAGCCGCTTTCGGATACGGAACGGCAGAACGTGTAAGCAGAAGAATATTATCTTCTACATCCGTAACAACCTTTGGCGTTGTTGAGTTAATAACATCCACAGGGTTTTTATACGGTGTTTTTAATGTTGCACACTCTATCCCCGAGTCAGTAAGTATTATGTCCAGCACAGACTCAATAACATCGGGTTCTAACAATGGTTCATCCCCTTGAATCGTCACATAAATATCCGCTTCTACCTTATCTGCCACTTCACTAAGCCTCTCGCTTCCGTTACAATGTGCTTTAGATGTCATAATTGCCGGTATTTGATATTTCGCACATTCATTCATGATTCTTTCATCATCCGTTGCAACATAGACCTCATCTATTCTTTTTGCTTTCATAGCCTGCTGATATACCCACCATATCATCGGTTTCCCTAAAATATCTGCCAATGGTTTTCCCGGGAACCTCGACGACTGATATCTTGCCGGAATTACACCTACTATCTTCATGTTCATGACCTCCTATTTATTCTCTATTCTTCCGTTGCTGTCTGACTTTCTTTTATTTTTTCTATTAGTTCTTTTATCTCGCCATATTGTGCTATTTGTTCATCCTTTTCCTTGAGTTTTTCTTTGTAATAAACAATTCTCTTTGCAGCTGCCTCCACTTTTCCTTCCAGACGCGCCACATTCAAGTCATTCTCTTTTAAAATCTCCGCATAGATATTTTCTTTCTTCATAGCAAACTCCCTCATATAAACAAAATCCGCCATTTGATTTTCATAGATTGAGTCAGGTAAATATAACCAGACCATTTGATTGCTTATCTCCGTTTCATTAAATTCGTTCAATTTTGATATCCTGATACGCAGATAATAGATATCGTTTTCTATTTCATAAGACTCTAATAATAAACCGAGCAATAAATAATCATTTGAAATATATGATTCATGGATATCAAAAGCGTTGACCGTCATCTCATAATAATCTTCTTTTGATTTTCCGTTGGATAACGCGACATTTACCGATTGCTGCCCCTCCTCCTGATTTGCAACACCTTCATCCCTCAAAAGCAAAGCTTCCAACAGGCAGGCATCTCCCCTCAAAATATTAGGTTTCGTAAGCCTTCCGTGTAGCATCAGTTTTGAAATAACACAATACATTTCCGCATCCCGATACGAATCTAAAAAATCCTCTGAAAGCCTGATCAATCCCTGAAAATGCTTTGCAATGGAATTAACGGAGGTTGAATATATTGTTCCTAGCACAATATTTTTTTCTTTGCATATTACCGGAAGAAATTCAGCCGGAAAGCGCTCCCTTATAACCTGACAATTCTCAAAATTTGTTTCGTAGCAATAAAAATCATCCGGATGCGGTTTTATCCACACTTTCTTCTCTGGGAAAAATAAATCTATAAAAGCCGCATATATTGTATGCTGTTCCATTACAGACAACATGTCCAACCCCATAAAATGCTGCGTAAATATCAGAGCCGTATGATCTTCCAACCTAAGGTCGGGATTAACCCCAAAAGCCCTGAACAATTTATTTTGTGTCTCCTCATCCTGCTCTAAAACCTCCTGTGCAATTGAAAATCCAATCAGATAACCTGCTTCTGCCTTTTGTATGAATTCCTGCTTCTGATTCTCAATGTCGCAAATTACATTTATAATATTAGGATTGGAATAATCAATTAAACCATTGACCGATGCAATAAAATAGTGTTCCGGCGCACAGGTTTTTAGCGCTTCATCCAAAATATTCGGATTGCTAAAAGCTGCATTTGCCTCTTCAAAGGCAATCACTTTTTTCCCATGCCTGAACAAATAAATTGATATATAGTAATGAACACCGCCAATATAATACTGATCAAATTCAGTTAAACGATATTTGTTTTCATATCCGCCAAACGCAATATCCAAGGACTCATTAAAGTTATTTTTATCGACTTTTGAATAGGGCAAATACATATAATCATCAAAAAATCCCATTTCAACAAGCATATCTAAATACTCTTCATTCCATCGATACTTAATAAAATCCGGAATCCCAAGAACCGCCCTCTCTTTACTTTCATATTTTTTTCTATACAATATACACTCAAGCAAGTGATAAACTGTAACAGCGTGAAAAAAAACCATATTTCTCTCAAACCTCCCTTTACTTTAAGTATTCCTGTAACGTTTCTATCTCATTTTCATTATGCAGTCCTACTACTCTCGACAATATGTAATTGGGGAAATTTTTCTTAAAGTAATTAACATCTCTTCTTACCAGTCTAAAAGGACAATACGCATCATAGCCCGATATATTGTACATAAAGTCATATTCCTTAAAATAATTTTTCCACAATTTTGAAAATTCAAAGATTCCATCATGAATCTCTTTGATCAGTTCATAATTTTCAATCTCCGGAAATTGAAAGTCCATTTTTAATTGTCCGTCATTTAAAATTCCGCTAAAAGAAGGTTCTGTATTTTGAGTAAACATTTCAAAAAAGAAATCATTTCTTCTTGCTGATTTATGAACATCCTGCATATTCCGATTCATGGAATTAGAAAATAAATACGCATACAAATTTTCAGATAATATACTAATATCTGATTGTCCCACATTTGACGGCAGGCTCGCCGCAATAACATTTTTCACTTTTAAGTCCGGATTCTTCTTTTGAAAAATTTTTGCTAATTGCAGCGGTCCGCTGCCATTCCAACCTACATCTACCAACAGAATACTTTCCGAATCCCGTATCTGATTATTTAGATATTTATCAACCCATCTATATTTGTTTCTATAAGTGTCTTCAATTATTTCAATATGCTCTATTGTTAATCTGATAATTTCATCGGCATTGTCTTCTGTCATAAGATCCTGTTCGTCAAAAACCGCAAGAATAGCCTCCCGATATTCCGGAACATCGATTTCTTCTACCAGGTTTTGTATTGTATATTTTTTTGTATTATTACATCGATATCTGATCATCCTATTCAAAAATGAATGCCGGTCCTCTTCCAAACAATATTTAGTTCCGATTTCTCTTGACCAATATAAATAGGAAGTTTTAATATACGGAAACAGATATTCAAACACTCTCTGATAGATTGCTCCGTCTCTGGCTAAGAAGATGACTTTATCCACGTTTTCACGAACAGCCAGCTTGTAAATATAATTACAAAAACCAAATACATATATTCCGCCATAAATAAACCCGTATTCAAAAGCCGGGCTCTTTTGATATAATCCGTTATACAGATAATTGTTCACAATTGCCGAATATGCCGAACCAATTACTTCACTCATCCCATCGGCTCTGTATATCTCTCCCGCCTTATTGACATTTGCATAATAGAAAGGCTTGATTCCCATTTCTTCGGCACATTTTACATCCGAACGTACATTATCCCCTATATGATAAATAGTTTGCTCCGGATAGTCCTTTTGGATTTCAAGATATAATTGTTTATCTATTTTTGATTTCTTATAATCACAAGATACATATAAATTATCATCAACTGTATATCCCTTATCCTCCAGCAATTTTGCCACATACTCTTTCGGATAGTAAAAATCGGAAGTGTAAATGATTTTGTGCCCGTTTTCTCTGAGCATATCATATACAAATTTCATGTAAGGATTAACCACAATCAGTTTTTCTTCAACTTCAAGTTCTTTATTGATTCCATACTCATAATCTATACCCGTTTCTTTTTCTAACTCCTTATAAATATCAACAATTGATATCTCTCTGTGACCTTCCGTTTTTTGACATTCAGCCCTCAGTCTTTGTTCTGTCTTAATTCTCAGATCTGCAAATCCTGCTATTCCTGTTTCATACTCAAGGAATAAAAAAACTTTCTTGGGATCTGATACATTTCTTAACAGTAACGTATCAAAGATATCAAACGATACGATATCGTATAGCATAGCTCTTTTAACCAGAAATTGAGGTTTCAGCCGATTCAGCCGACTGCTTTCCGAACCTACAAACGGCAATTTTATATTACTTTTTTTCTTATTGTCGCTCTTTTTTATTTCTTTTTTATTTGCCTGCGGCTTACGGGGAAGGCTGTTCTGTTCTGTTTTGACAGCTTTCTTATCCGTCTGCTTATTTGCTTCAGAATGCCGGGCATCAGGATTTAACGGAACATCCCAATACAAGTATGGTGTCGTCTGTTTTCTAACCCGATAAAACCAATTGAGCTTAAACAATATTTTCAGGTGCCTGAATCTATGCAGACGATGATCCTCCATATGCTCTCTGACATAACGCTCATATTCGTACCATACGCGCCCGTTCTTTTTCACAAAATAATTATATAATTTATCTTTCAGCACTTTCCCTAATCTCCTGTCTTGTTCATTTTTTCATATGCCGCACATACTTCCTTCGCTTCCCCCACCATCTGCATCTTCCCCTTCTCAATCCATACCACCTTCGTACAATTCTCAAGGATCGTGCCCATTCCGTGGGATACCATCAGCACTGTGGAGCCGCCGTGGATCATTTCCTTTATCCTTTTCAGGCTCTTCTTCCTGAAAAATTCATCCCCGACGCTTAAGACCTCGTCCAATATCAGGATCTCCGCCGCGTCGCCCGCGGTAGCAATGGCAAAGCCGAGGCGGGACACCATGCCGGAAGAAAAATTTTTTACCTTTTCTTCCATGAAATCCTCCAGTTCGGCAAACGCTACGATCTCATCATAGTGAGTATCCAAAAACTCCTTGGAATAGCCGATCATGGAACCGTTCAGATAGACATTTTCCCTTGCGGACAGCTCCATATCAAACCCGGTTCCCAGGGTCAGAAGCTGCACCTTCCGACGATCCACCAGGACCTGTCCGCCTGTGGGATTTAAAGCTCCCGAAACGATCCGAAGCAGGGTACTCTTTCCGGAACCGTTTGTTCCGATGATTCCCACCACTTCTCCTTTAAACACATCGAAGCTGATATGGTCCAGCGCCACAAGCTCCCGATAAGTTACCTGATGCTTCAGCCATTGGATCAGATATTCCTTGATCCCCGATGCGCTGCCCGTAGAGATATGAAATACCATGGTCACATCCTGTACGGAAATGACAGGCTGTTCCTTCTTTTCTCCGGCAGAGGCTTTTCTTTCCTGTTTTTCCGGTTCATGCAGCCCGGCAATCGGAAATTCCAGATCCAGCTGTTCCCTCTTTTTCCGTTCTTCCAGCCTCTTTTCCAGACTTTTATATTGCTGATACTTTTGCCGTCTTCTCCTTTTTTTGATCCTTGCCGCCCGGTATGCGCCGATACAGACAATCAGCAGCAGGATCATCGCCGCCAAAACGATATAGATCAGTTTTCTGGTCTGTACGGAGTCGGAGGTCTCGGACTGGTCTGCATTCCATTCCGTCAGGTTTCCTTCCGAATCGAACCGGTAAAATCCGCCGCTGCCTTCCTTGTCCATTGCATAAAATACATAATCTTCTTTGATCGCCTGCAAATTCAGCTCCGCAGGCCACACGCTGCACGCGTAGGCGGACATGTAATAGTATGTTTTTCCTTCCCTGTCAAACTCATAGCACCGGTACAGCAGGTCTTTTTCATCGCTGTAGGCATACAGGTAAAAGTTTTCTTCCCCGTCCATCAGATACAAAAGCCGCACGGTTCTTTCCGCGTTTGTCAGAAAACTGATTCGTCTTCCTTCGTAGCTGTCGACCCAGATACTGTAATTCCAATCGGCTGACGGCGGTACATATTGGGAATGATCTACAATATACAAGGTTTCCTCATTTTTCATATCCACGGCGGCAAGTATGGGAATATCCGTCTCTATTCCGTAAAGCGCCGCATTGCTGCCGGGCTCTACATTGGTACCGGGCGCTGCATTGCTGCCGGATTCGGCATTTTCGTGCCCTGCATTACTGTCAGACTCTGCATTTTCGTGCCCGGAAAGATTGTCCGGGAAAGGGACTCCGCTTTCGTCGTCTCCTTCTATGCTGACGGGTGCATAGCCTAAGGTAACCACTTCAAAATCCTCCCCGCCGTTTCCTTCCGCCGTCTGTATGTCAGCGTAGCGGACGCTGATTCCCGCTTCCCCTCCGCCGATGGAGTGGAAATCCAGCATATATTTCACTTCTTCCCTGAGTCCGGTGCCCCGCAGGATGATAACGCCGTCCTGTTCGTCATCGGCGCCTCCCAGATATTCCATGCGGGTTGTATCGTATTCCATTTCCACATAGTAGGTGCCGATCCCGGTATCTCCCCTGATATACACGCCGATTTGAAATTGTTCATTGCTCTCCTTTGTATAGCTGTCGGAACCGAAAGTGACTTCCGCGTTTTCGGCATATACCTGTACCGGTCGGAAAAAAACGGCGATCCCGACGGCTGCACACAGAGCGCCTATCCATTTTTTTACTCTAAACTGTTTCATTTTGTTATTCCTACATCTTCTGCATAACCAGATTTTCATTTTTCTTAAATATCAGATACCCCGCTATAAAGCATCCGACTCCCCAGAGAATCATCCTGATCCACACGCCGGGCTCCGGCATAACCTTGTATAAAATAATGTCCCTGGCAAACAGGATGTAATTATAGATCGGATTCATCCGGATTACGGTTCTTATGGTTTCATTTAATCCGTCCACCGGATAAAAAATCGCCGAAAGATACATCCACAGGGTCAGAACCACGGAATACAGATATTTAATGTCTCCGAAGAATACATACAGAACGGACAGCAAAAAGCCGACTCCGGCGGAAAACAGGAGAATAAACGCCACATCAATCGGGAAAAGCAGCATATAAAGACTGGGTCTTACCCGGAATATGATTAACATCAGTACATAAGCCACGCAGGTATAGCCAAAATTGGTAAGCGCCGTCAAGATCCTTGCCATAACAAAGGTCTGTTTGGTCAGCTTTACCTTTAACAGCATCGTGCGGTTATCTACTAATGCTGTCATTGCCGAATTGGTAGCCTGTGAAAACAGCTGCCAGAAAATGCTTCCCGTCAGATAATAAATGGGAAAGTTTTCGATGGAACGTTTGAACATGGTGGAAAAGATCATGGACAGCACCGCCATGGACAGCAGTGGATTCAACACGCTCCACACGATTCCCAGATAGGATCGGGCATACTTTCTTTTTATTTCTCTGGATACCAATTGTTTTACCGCAAATAGGTATTGCCGGCGTTCTTCTTTTCCGGTTCTCATCTCAAACATCCTGTCTCTTTCCTGCTTTTATCTGCTTTCTTGCATAAATAAAGTATTTATATAATCTGGCGTGATACAAATTGCTCTTAATATTTTCTCCGTATCTGACGATGCTTCCCTCAATCCATGCGCTTTCATGGATGGAAGTTTTCTTGATCCCCGATAGGATAAACAGCTTGCGGACCAGACGCTGATCCAGGATTTCTTCCCCGGTCAGCTCCGCCGCAACCTTTTTCAGATCGTTTTCCAGCACGTCATCCGAAAAGAGGTTGTCTCCGTATGCCTTTACGGCAAGCTCCGTGGGCTTTGACATAAAGGACAGGAACAGCTTTTCAATCGTCTTTTTTTCCGCTTCTGTCTGCCGTTTTCCGTCCTCCGGCTCCTTATAGTAATGAAGAAAGCGCTCCAGCACCCGGAGATTTTCTTCCAACTGTTCCCGGTTGGGGCGGTCAGACAGATCCGTTCTTGGCGTATAGGTTCCGTTTCTGTTGACATATCCGACGGTCATTCCCTCTTTGGAGGAACAAATGGTTTCAAAGAGGGAATTGCTGAAATGTACTTTTCTTGTCAATCCCTTTTCCGGTGAAAAATAGTAAGCATGATACTTATCCGGATCTGCTTCCTTCGGCAGTTCATACAATCCGAAATAATATCCTTCCAACGAAATGTCCGGATTGTTACTTCGCAGCAACGTCTGTATGGACTGTTGCAGGGTTCCTGTCCATCCGCTGTCCACAATGGCGTAGGGAGTCTCCGATAAAAGCCCTTCCTGCTTCAGATACCCCATCGCCTTTTGATATTCGTCTGCGGAATGGGCTTCCATATATTGCAGGAGCTTTTTTTGCTGCATAAGGGTTTTCTTTAATTCCTGTATCTGGCGGTAATTTAAAATATCCCGGTATCGGTCCTGCCAGCCGATAGCAAAGATGATTTCAACGGCTTCCTCCACGGTCAGCGCAGCGCGCCCCAGGATTTTTTCCAGAGTCACATCGATTCCGCCGACGCAGATTTTATCCATGCTCTTTGCCGGATTCAAATGGTATTCGGGCACCCGCATGGCATACCTTGATACATACAGATATCTGCATTCCAGGGAAAGTCCCCGCAGCTCTGCCAGTCTTAATGCGATCTGATACATCTGCCAGCCGTCCCGGCTCAGGAAATAAAGTCTTTGTTTGCCGGAAGCAGCCGCCTCGTCCAGCACCCAGCCCACAAACTTTGTCAGCGCAGGCAGCAAAGCATAAAGATACAGCCCGGTATCATACCGCAGGGGTCTTTCCTTTTCCACCGCTGCGATCGCCGAGAGAATACAGGGTTCTTTGGAAAGGATAGTTTTATATGCCTCAAATCTGTCCGCTTTCTGCTCACTGTGTCCCGGTACCAAATACACCGCCTCCTAAATTTCCGCTGACCGTATGCTCTTCTTTCTCGGATTCATCCCCCTGATCCGTGGTTTCTTCCTGATTTTGCGCTTCGCCGCCTCCATTGCCCGGCGTCGCGGCGGGGTAATTTGCATTGCCCGGCGTTCCGCCGACGGCAGGATTTGGTTTCTCCGGCGTTTCTTCCTCCGCCTCTTCCTCCTCCAGGGCGTTTCCGGTTTCTTCCTCTCCCACCGCATCCGCCGTTATATAGGCGACTCTGCCGTTGTAGTTGATTTTGCACCATGCGCCGTCTTCAACCGTTTCGATCAAGGAGATCCTGTCTCCCTCTTGGACGCTTCCGATTTTGACCGCGTCCTCTGACGGCTGGTTATAGATATCGGCGTCTTCCAGCGCTACCCGGGATTTTTCCTGCTCCAGACCGGTTGCTTCCGATCTCACGGGTTCCCGGACCGGCTCGTCCGCTTCCGGCTCCGGCTCTGCCTCGATAAAGGTAACCTCATAGGCACGGTCCACCCCTTGTGCCTGAACATACTGTTTTGCCTCCGGTTCTTTTGCGCCGCAGCCGGACAACAGCCCTGTTACCGTCAGTATCATGGGAATTATCAAAAGCCTTTTCCTCATAGTTCTGATTCCTTCCTTTTCAGCCATGCGATCCATCCTGCGGGCAGTATGCCTCCTGCAAGGGGTCTTAATACATACAGCCAGCCAAAGGGAAGCAGGATTCCCATCGCCTTAAAATTGCGGAAGCGCAGCTTCGCCTCATTGATGCGGTATTTCATCTTCCTTTTGTGAAACGATTCCTTATCCTCCCGGTAACAGAACAGATCCTGTTGGATGTTATATCCTCTCAGTCCCTTTCTCCTTAAACGCATAAAGATCTCGTAATCCTCGCACCGCAGCGTTTCTTCCGTATCCATGTAGCCTCCGTTATGGTCAAAGATTTCTCTCCGATACATGACCGTCGGATGGATATAGGGCGAATATTTCAGATAATCCCGATATTCGGGTCTTTCCGGCATTTTTCTTTTCCCCCATATTCCCTTTTCGTCAAAGAGATCCGTATTGCATCCGCACCAGGCGTACGCCGGGTTGGATTCCAAAAAATCATATTGGACCCGCAGCCTTTCCGGATAGGAAAAATCATCCGCATCCATCCTTGCGATATATCTGCCTTTTGCTAAGCCGATGCAGGCGTTCAGCGAAAAGGCAAGCCCGTGGTTTTCTTCCCTGCCGATCAGAATGATCCGCTTATCCAGCATTTTTAGTTCCCGGATATAGCCCGCCGCATCCGGTGAAGAACCGTCGTCATAGATGATAAATTCAAAGTTTTGAAAGGTCTGGGCGAGGATCGACTGTACCGCTTTGTGCAAGGCGTCTCTGTCCCACTGGTTATATACCCCCATGATCACGGATATCTCCGGCGTCCGCTCCCTCATACCGGCATGCCGCCTTTGCCTGTTTTCATACTGATTTCCTGATCTGCTTTTGCATAAATATCCCGCATGACCTCGCCGACAGCCTCTATGCTGAATCGCTCCGCAATACTGCGGCAATGCCCCGCCAGTTCTTTCCGGTAACGCTCGTCCGAATAGAGCCTTTCGATCGCTTTTGCAAACGAGAGCATATTATAAGGCTCGCATACCAGCCCTGCGTAACCGTCGTGGCTGTATTCCCTTGTCCCGCGATTATCCGCCACGATCAGGGGCACCCCCGTGGCAAGCGCCTCGACTGCCGCGATTCCCAGCCCTTCCCGGATGGACGGAAAGGCAAAACAGTCCGCGGTCTGCAGGATTTCTTCCACATCCGTGCGGTACCCCAGAAGGCGCACCTGCTCTTTCAGCCCGTTTTTTAAAATCAGTTCCCCAAGCTCCTCTTCCCTGCTTCCTTTTCCGCAAATGCTGTAATAAATATCCTTTTTCCCCAGCTCTGCGATCGCCTCTATGATGATTTTCTGATTTTTATTGATATTCAGTTCCGCAGCCGTCACAATGTGGAAGGCATCCTGCGGAATGCCCAGCTCTTTTCGTTTCGGGGCGTTCTCTTCCGGTCTTGCCTGAAACCGCTCAATATCCACGCCCACTCCGTGGATACGTTCCACGCTTCCGTTTTTCTTTAACCGGAATCTTTTCGCCCTGTCATAATCTTCTTTATTGATCGTGATGATCAGATCCGTTTTATGCGCCAGAAATTTTTCCGCCGTATAATAAAGAATCCAGTTTTTCACGGGCGCGCCCTTATAAAAGTGAAATCCATGCGCCGTATAGATCACATACGGCTTATTTCTGACGCTTCCTGCCGCCAGTCTTCCGATTGCGGCTCCCATGGGATTATGACAGTGCACCAGCCCGATATTTTCCCTGATCATAATCTGTCTTAACTGTTTTAATGCCTTCAGATTTTTGCCGACGGCAAAAGGACTTTTCTCAATATCGATCTGGTGAAGCCTGATCCCTTTTTCCCTTAATCCCTTTCTGCTGAAGGAGTAGACCGGATGATGGAAATTGGTGGCATAGTGTATCTCATAACCGTATTCCTGCAGGATTTTCACGTCGTTCATCTCAAATTGCGGGAGAAAACCGCTGATTGTTGTAATGATTAGCGCTTTCTTCATGTCACTCTCCGTCTAACGTCTCTTCTATGAGTTTCTTTGCCTCCGCTACCTTCTCTTCATCCGGGATCATAACATAGGCGGTTACGCCCGGCATGGAATAAGTCGTCTCATGACTGCCGCGCCCCGTAACGGAATACGTATCCACCTGCCACGAGGTTTGTGCCGACAACTGGTTTTTTACCATGGAATAGATCAGACCGGACGGAATATCCGTCTGAAAGCAGTCCGTCAGCCCTTCCAGGATTTCGTCATAATGATATAAAAACTCGACGGTTGCCAGTTTACTGATCATCGCCTTGACGACCTCCATCTGATTGATCCCCCGCTGCACGTCGCCCGATGCAAAAGCATGGCGCTCTCTGGCAAAAGCAAGCGCTTCCCTGCCCGATAAATGATTGTAGCCCACGGTATAGTGTCTGACCGGTTCTACCGTAAACTCATATGCCGAATAAACATCGATTCCGCCCAGAGTATCAATGATATCCTCAAACCCGCTGAAATTCATGCGGACATAGTAGTCTATCTCAATGCCGTAGAGCTGTTCCAGGGCTCCTTCGGAATTATCCACGCCATACAGCCCCGCATGGGTCAGCTTATCTCTCACGGTCCCGCTGACAGGCAGCGTCACATAATAATCCCGGGGCGTATTGATCAGCTGAATATGCCCGGTACGGGTATTTACCGCCGCAAGGATATTCACATCGCTCCGGCTTCTGACATTGACGCTTCCAAAGGTATCGATCCCGCTGATATATACAATAAAGCTTTCCTCATCCGAAGAAAGTCTGCGGGGGTCCTTTGTCGGCGCTATGTCTTCCCCGGTATCCGGCGTTTGTTCCGGCTTTGCCGTTTCTTCGGGATCTGCGACCGTTTCCTCAACCTGCGTCTCGACCTCCACGGTATCCAGCACCCTGACTTTGTCCGCAAAATCCTCATAGCCGTCCAGCCCGCTTATGATATCTACATATGCTTCGTCCAGGATCACGGCGTCTTCTTTTTTCTCCAACAAAGCGTTGCAAAGAGAAATCACATCTGCATAGCCGCTGTAATCGGCGTCCGGCGAAAGCATTTCATGCAATTTTTCCGTCATTTCCTTTGCCGCAGCGTCTTGTTCTGCATAACCGACCGCATACCCTGAAATATCCGTCACAGCCTTTGCAGGATTTTCCTCTAAAACGACCACCGCCATCCTCGTAATTTCCGTCGGCACGCTGTCACTGATCTTTTGCAGAGTGTTATCCAGCTTGTATAACGCCAGACTGCCGCAAAGCATTGCAAGGGACAGCAGGATACAGACTGCATCCGCCAAAAAAACGGCATTTCTTTTTTTGGATATCATGACCGCCGCCAGCATAGCGATATTGACGATTGCCACGAGAAGCACATACGCGGCGATATATCCCCCGGGCAGCATATTCATCCTGCATACCCTGATCAATAACGCGGCTGCAAAGATCAGCTGGAGCGCCATTAAAATAAGAAATACCGACTTTTGTGTCTTTCCTTTCACCTTCCTAAGCCTTCTTTCCTGCTTTTCCCAAATTGTTTACCCTGCATAGTATTCTAAAAGCCAACCGATACAGTCTGCAATATGAGACAAAATAAATGACAACTACTTTTTTCATCACTTGAATCCCTGCGTTTCCATTCTTCAAAATCAAAATTTTTTCAACCGCCAAAAAGCCTGTTTTTTCAACAACTTTTATATGTGACAAAATATGTGACAAAATTTTCGTCCTAGCTATTTGTCAAAAAATGCCATACAATATGTCATAATAATTAACATTTTGTCAATTTCTTCATTTTTTCTATTCTGGAGGGGGATACATCATGAAATCATTGCAGGAATTACTGAAAGAATATGTAGAAAAAAGCAGCTATACCATTTATTCACTTTCCTATGCCAGCAAAATAAACCGCACGACCCTGCAAAGGGCAATTACCGGAGAACGCCCCATCAGCCGTGAAAATCTGGACAAACTCCTGCCTTTTCTGAATTTAACGCTGAATGAAAAAAACGAATTGGAAAAAGCCTTTTTTATATCGCAAATGGGCGAATATACCTATCAAAAATATATCTACGTCAAGGACCTGTTAGAAAATATCGAGCTTAACAATACCGCTTTTGATTTAGATGAATTTCCCATCACGACTTATTCTTCGGTTCCTGCCGGAGAAACCCGCTTATTAAAGGGTGTTTTCAATATCATTAAATACATCTATCAGACCACTGTTTTGAACGTCAAAAATGAGGAAGAACCGTATATCTGTATTTTATCCCACTTTCATAACCGCTTTTTTAAAGACTTGTACGAGCAGTTTCAGTCTTACTATTTTCAGAAGCTGAAGATCCGGCATATTACGCCTTTTGTCAAAACCGCGCAGACGGATTCCGAATCCTCTCTGTTCAATCTTCAGATTTTATCCACTTTGCTTCCTTTTGCCTTGTCCAACCGTATCAACTGCACTTTTTCTTATTATTATGAAGAAACGGATTTTTCCGCCTTGTCCGGGATTCCCTTTACCTATTACATTCTGACCAACCACAATGTAATTTCCCTTTCTTCCGATTGCCAGAACGCGCTCATTCTGTCCGATCACCTCCTGCCGTTTTACAGACAGCACTTTGATGAAATTGCAAACGCCTCCTGCCCTTTACTGGATTCGCCGAATGCGACCGGGGTTCCGGACATGATGTCCGTATTCTCAACCCCTTCCGCCAGATCAGACTTTTCTTATGTCATAGAATCCCAGCCGTGCCTTATTCAATTTATTGACAACGCCATGATTACCAAAGCCATTAACAAAGAGATTCCCGAAAAACAGCAGCATATGCTGATGGATTTGCTGACGCAGCATTGTAAAACTTTACGCACTCTTACAAGTTCCACGTCTGTTTTTACCAGAGAGGGCTATGATGACTTTGTAAACAACGGAAGAATCCATACGATCCCCGACTATTTGTACCGTCCGCTTATAACCGAGGAACGCATTGTCATTCTAAAGCGGCTCATCCAGGTCAACGAGCATGGCAGCCGCAGTTTACACATGATTAAAAAATCTGCCTTTCGTCCCAAGGTAAATTTTGTTTCTTATGATAATTCCTCTATCATATTTTATTTTCAGGCGCATGATAAGGCGTTTCAATCGTGCACGTTAAGAGAACCGAATATCATCGCTTCCCTCAATGAATTTGTGAAAAATCTCTGCGACTCGGAGCTGGTTTACAGCATAGAGGAGACGAATGACATCTTCCGCAATACGATCAACGAGCTGCAGAGCCGCTTACCCGTTTCTCATCCGTCCTCCAAGCCAAAAAAATCCTCGGCTGCGTCTCCATAGGAAACTACAGCTGAGGATTTTTATTTTCACATATTTATTTTTTCTCATTGTTTGAATCTCTTCCGGGAACCTTGCTAAAGTCCAGATTGTCGTCCCAATAACGCTCTACGCCGCCTCTTGCTTCTTTATATCCGGTCAGGCACTTGTCCCTTACGATACCCACGACTTTCCGCTTGGGTATTCCTGTAACCTGACATAAAAAAACGACCTTGTGCATCGCCTCTTCCAGCTTTGCCCGCTCCTGTTTTTCCGCGGCGATCTGTTCCAGGGTTTTACGCGGCAGTCTGCCCATACGCATCATCCTTTTCCGATATCAGGGATCTTTATCGTCTTTCAGTCTCTGCTCTTTCTCACAATATTGTTATGCTTCGCTACCAAAAACATTCGGATGATAATCGTTACCAATACAATAAATATGGCAATCCCCAGAATGTTGTAGGAATACGCTTTAAAATACAAAAGCCAGCCTGCTCCTTCGGCAAGTTTGTCGCCATAGAAAATCACCAGCACGTCCAACAGGGCGACAAATAAAATGCCCAGCCTTAAATTCGTCAAAAACTTAATCTTCCTGTCTACTTTTTCCAGTTCCTTTTTTTGTTCTTCGTTCATTGCCATGATTCAATCGCCTACTTATCCAGCACTTTTTTCAATTCATCCATAAAAGTATTTACGTCTTTAAATTCCCGGTACACGGACGCAAATCTTACATATGCAACCGCATCCATATCCTTCAGCTTGGACATAACCAGTTCCCCGATTTTGCTGGACGGTATCTCCTTTTCTTCCATATTAAAAATCTGTGTTTCCACTTCTTCTATCAGCCTTGTGATCTGATTTGCACTGACAGGTCTCTTATGACAGGCACGAAGCACGCCCGCCTCAATTTTGGCACGGTCATAGGTCTCCCTGTTATTATCCTTTTTGATAATAATAAGCGGTATGGTCTCCACCTTTTCATAGGTCGTAAAGCGTTTGCCGCACTCATCGCAGACACGCCTTCTTCTAATGGAATTATTTTCCTCTGCGGGTCTGGAATCGATGACTCTGGTATTTTCATGACCACAAAACGGACATTTCATATTGTAACTCTCCCTCACATCTGTTTCATTTTCGTTTCTTTGCAAACACAATATCTATGTATGCGACGTAATTTAGTTACATTATATTCTATGATAAAATTTATGTCAACTAATTTGTGGCAACTGTCGAAAACTCCGTCGAAAATTTGTCCGCTTGTGCAAAGCTAACAACAAAAGTCCACCAGGATAATATCCGGTCCGATCTGCTTGATATTGCAAAAGGGAATGGCAATCTCATCCCCGCAGCAAAAGAAATTGACGATTCCCGCCTTCTCGGCAACAATGATTTTGCAGATACATCCCTTACATTCGTCAAACTCCAGATCCACCACATGCCCAAGCTTGCGGCAGTCCTTGATGCTGATCACTTCTTTTTTACACATATCTTCAAAGGACATGGCTTTCCACCCCTTTTTTTGTTATGATATGCGGCAAAAGACGGCTGTGTGCAGCCTCTCAAACACCTCCAGGTATTCCTGTTCCACATCTTTAAATGGTCTTTCGTAAAAATCCGGCTCCGTCAAAAGCTTCGGTTCTCCCTTTACAATTTTTTCTCCCATGTAATGGTAAAACTCATGAAACAGCATGGCGTCGTCCACCGCGCAAATCGCTGCCTCTTCCTCTTTCGTCGGCGCCGCGCCCAGGAATCTTTCATAAATTGTATCCTGCAGCCGTTTCTCAATCACAAGATATTCTTTCAGCTCTTTTTTAACCGGTCTGGTAATATCGGCGATATAAGCCTCGCTGGCGTCGTGAAGCAGGCACATCAGCGCAATCCGCTCTCCCATTCCCCGCGCAGCCGCTTCCTTACTGCATCCGATACAATGCTGCCCCACCGAATAAAATTCCGGAAAGTGTCCGTTCGCCCTGGTCATCAGCGACAGCGCGTGCGCGATATCCTCAATCAATATTTCATCCTTTTGCGGCTCTAAAGGTTTGAAGTGGATTTTATGAGCCGTTGTAATATGTTCCGACATAGCGTATTTCCTTTCTGTAATTCGTTATCCTGTCATCTACCGCTTCCTAATAGCGAAAATCGTTTTTTAAATTTTTCCGAAAATAACAGTTCCTGTATTCCTTCGGCGTTTTTTGATTTTTCCTTTTAAAGACCTTGATAAAATAACTCTGGGAGGAAAAGCATAAATCGCTGGCGATCTTTGCAATATCGGCGTCCGTATGCTTTAGCATATATTCCGCCTGTTCCAGCTTTTTTTCCTGAATATAGCTTAAAATCGTCATCCCCGTTTCCTGTTTGAAGATGCGGGAAAGATAATTTTCATGAAGCCCGGTAACCGCGGCAAGATTTTTGATACTGATTTTTTCATAAAGGTGCTCGTAGATATATTCCATACAGACGACTACATGCCTGGAATAAACATTTTCCTTTTGCAGCTTTCTCATACGGGAGGCAAAATCCAGCGTCATTTCCCGGTGCAGATCGCCCAGCTCTTCTTTTGTTTTGCATAAATCGGCACGCTGAATGTAAAGATCGCTCAGACTGTACGCCGTTTCCACGTCCATTCCGCCTTCAATGCAATATCTGGAGATCATCGCAACGGATACGATAATATGAAACAAAATATTTCTGACGGGATTTTCCGACAGCTTTCCAAGCCCCTCTTCCCTGTAAATGGGTTCTGTCAAAAACGCTTCCCGCAGCGTTTTGATATCGCCCTTTTGCACCGCTTCATAAAAGGCAAATTCGCCTCCGTAGGGCGCATGGGCAATCTGCTGTTCCCTGTCCGCAGACAATTTTTCCCGCAGCTGCCTTTCCATCGCCATAACCTTCACCCCGATCTCTGTATCCTCATCCGCATTGCTTTTGCATTTTCCAAACTACACATCACAATTTTATCAAAAATATTAGGATTTGTGTATCTTTTCTTTTGCGCCTGGACTAATCTTTATACATAAAACGTAATCTTTTTCGCCGTCCGCTAATCAGGACGGCAAGCATAGAAAGGACGGTCTGCTATGACACAGAATGAATTAAAAGCTCTTTGCGACAGTATGACGCCGGAAGAAAAAATCGGTATGGTGCACGGCGCATCTTTGTTTCAGACAAAAGCCGTAGAACGGCTCAACGTTCCCGCCTTTACTTATTCCGACGGTCCCATGGGCGTCAGACTTGAATATCAGAAGGACGAATGGTTCCCCGTGGGCTATTCCGACGATTATACCTCTTACCTGCCGAGCAATACGGCGCTTGCTTCTACCTTTAATCCCGAGCTTGCCTACGAATCGGGACAGATTCTGGGAGAGGAAACCCGCGGCAGAGGAAAGGATATGATCTTAGGTCCCGGCGTCAACATCCACCGCTCTCCTCTGGGCGGTCGGAACTTTGAATATATGAGCGAAGATCCCTATCTCTCCGGACGCATGGCAGTCCCCTATATACAGGGCGTACAGGAAAACGACGTTTCCGCCTGCGTCAAGCATTATGCGTTAAACAACCAGGAAACCCGCAGAAACGACGTGGATACCTACGTCAGCGAGCGCGCCTTATTTGAAATCTATCTGCCCGCCTTCCGCGCGGCAGTAAAAGAAGGCAAAACCTGCGGCTTGATGGGTTCCTACAATAAATTTCGGAAAACCTACTGCTCCCACCACTCCTATCTGCTTAACGAGATTTTGCGCGGCGAATGGGGATTTGATGGCATCGTCGTATCCGACTGGGGCAGCATTCACGACACGGTCGAAGCCGGAAACGCCGGAATCGATGTGGATATGCGCGTAACTAACGATTTTGACGAGTATTATTTTGCCAACCCGTTAAAGGCGGCAATTGAGGACGGCACTGTTCCCATGGAAAAGCTGGATGAAAAAATCATGCACATTTTAAATGTCATGAATAAGCTCCATATGCTGGACGGCGAACGAAAAAGCGGCACCTGCAACCAGCCCTCCACGGGAGAAAAATTATTAAAAACCGCAGAAGAAAGCATTATTTTATTAAAGAACGATGAAAAGCTGCTGCCCCTTGATAAAAAGAAGATCAAAAAGCTGCTGGTCATCGGAGACAACGCTAACCGTATGCACGCCTTAGGCGGCGGAAGCGCGGAAATCAAAGCGCTTTATGAAATTTCTCCTCTCCTGGGCTTAAAAATGGTGCTTGGCGGCAACTGTCAGGTTACCTACAAACCGGGCTATTACAGTTATGTGGTAGGAAACGCCTGGGGGCACGATGAAAACGGTCAGGGCGCAGGCTGCAATCCGGTAAAGAAATTAAATCCCGAAGAAATCGAAACGTTGAACAAGGAATATCTTGCGGACGCAAAAGCGGCATGTCAGGTTGCGGACGCAGTCATCTTTATCGGCGGATTAAATCACGATTTTGACGTGGAAGGAAAAGACAAGGACGATATGCGCCTGCCATACGGTCAGGACCACATCATCAAAGAACTGTTGCAGGTCCGCCCCGATATGATCGTTACGATGATTACCGGAAGCCCCGTGGATATGCACGAATGGCTGGATGAGGCAAAAACGCTTCTCTACTACTCCTACAATGGTATGCAGGGCGGACTTGCTTTTGCAAAAACAGTTTTCGGCGAATCCAATCCTTCCGGAAAACTGACCATGACGCTTCCGAGAGTATTAGAAGATTCTCCGGCGCACAAGCTCGGAGAATTTCCCGGAAACGACAGTGTGCATTACAACGAAGATATTTATGTGGGCTACCGCTACTTTGATACCTTCGGCGTAAAACCCGCTTTTGCCTTTGGTCACGGGCTCTCCTATACGGAGTTTTCTTTCGGGGAAGTTTCCGCCTCCGTTTCCGAAGAAGGTGGACGCGGCAACGGAAGCGGTACGCTTCCTGCGCTTTCCGTAAGTGCTTCCGTTCCGGTTAGCAATACGGGCAGTCGGGACGGCGCCGTTACCGTCCAGTTTTATATCAGACCGGTTGATTCGCCGATCAAACGCCCGCTCAAAGAGCTGCGCGGCTTTGAAAAGCAATTCCTCAAAGCGGGAGAAACCAAAGAATTTACCGCGGAATTTGACGCTTACAGCTTTTCCTATTATGACGAAGAGAGAAAATGCTATGTAACGCTTGCCGGCGACTACGAAATCTGCGCGGCATACGCCTGCGACGACATCCGAAGCATCGCCAAAATAACGATCGAAAAGGAATATACCGTTGCACGGTAAACGTTTCTGCCTTCTTAAAATGGCAGGCGCTAAACCATCCTTTTTCATTTATCACAACTGCAATACAATTCCTAACACAGCTGCACCCAGTATCCACACCGCCGGGTGCAGCTTTTTCAGTTTCTTTATCTGCATCAGCCCGAATGCGGCGGCGCAAATCAATATGCTCCCCACTGCAGGCTGCACCCCCGCCTCGGTTGTAACGAACAAAGACGCTTTGCACATGCTGAGCACAGCGGCAAAAATCAGCGCCGTAACCGCCGGGCGGATTCCCCAAAACGCATTTTTTACATAAGGATTTTCATTAAAATTATTCAGAAATTTCGCAATCAGTATAATGACAACGACGCTCGGCAGCGTCAAACCGACGGAAGAAACTACCCCTCCGAAAATCCCCAGCGTATGGAATCCCACATACGTCGCCATATTCAGACCGATGGGACCGGGCGTGGATTCACTGATCGCGATCATATTGGTAAGCTCCTCCATGGTATACCAGTCCGTTTTCTCGCTCAGGTCAATCAGAAACGGAATCGTCGCCGGTCCGCCGCCCACGGCAAAAAGACCGATTTTAAAAAATGCAAAAAATACCCGAACCAGTTCGCTCATGACGCCTTCCCTCCGAATTTCGCCAGCAGGTTTCCTGCAACCGCCGCAAGCACAACGATGGCAACGGTCGGCATGGGCGTAAACATGGCAAGGATAAAGGCTGCGATACAGATACCGTAACAGATCGGATGAACCAGGCTTTTCTTCGCCAATGTCAGCACGGTGTTAAGCATCAGGGCGCAGATAATTCCGCGGATTCCCATGAGGGCGTGCTGCAGCCACACATTGTCCATAAATTCCTTTAAAAAGGCGGCAACTACGGTAATAATAACCAGAGACGGCGAAATCATTCCAAGCGTCGCCCAGATTCCGCCCGGTATTCCCGCTTTTTTATAACCGACATAGGTCGCCGTATTTACCGCAATGATGCCCGGCGTACATTGACCGATGGCATAACAGTCTAACAATTCGTCTTCGGTCGTCCAATTCTTTTTTTCCACAATCTCATATTTGAGCATCGGCAGCATGGTCAGACCGCCGCCAAAAGTCAGAATACCGATTCTGAAAAAGGTCCAATACAACTCCAATAAAAATTTCATTTTCTCAACTCCGTATTTTATTTTTCCTTATCCTCACGGCGCTGCAAACAGCCCCGGTAAAGCCCCCACAGGCGGAAAAAACGTACCGCAGATCATCAAAGCCGTAACAATCACCCACAACAAAATCCCTGCGGTGACGTTTTGCGTTTCTTTAAGCGGCTGCACTCCCGCTTTCTGAAACAAACTGTACGCGCACAGACTGTTTACAACGACCGCTCCGTAAAACAGGGAAATATCCAGCCACGCAATATTTTTCTCCAAAACGCCCGTATAACAATAATAGACCACCACAATAAACAAAAGCCCCGCCAGGACGGACTGCAATTTTACCCACAAAATCAGCGCGCCTTTTTCCCTTAATATAAAATACTGCAAAACCGTAAACAACAAAACCGGGAAAAATAACAGCTTTAAATGCTCAAACACACTTTCATTGACCGGTGCAAAAGCGGCGACAAACCGGTTGTTTCCCGACCATTCATACACAAAATGAAGAAGCGTCCCGGCAACAGCCGCAAAAACCGCTTCCGCCGCTTCCCATTTTCCCCATGCCGTATCCGTACCTTTTTTCATCTTTACACAGACCACCTTTCCTTTCAGATAGTCTATGCACTTTAGCGGCGGTTATTATTTTTTTGTATCTTCCGTTTTAATATCTTCCGAAAGCTTATCCGCCGCCCGGTTAATCAATTTTCCCGCATTCTTTTCAATCAAAAGGTAAAATAACAGCGCCAGCACCAGAATAACCGCGAGGGATACGGCAAATACGATCCCTGCCGCCGTATTATAGTTTCCCATGGCATCCGTCAGCCGGATCAACAGCCATGCCGACAAAGAAAACAGCACCGGAATGTGCACCAGATAGATCGAATACGATATTTTGCCCAAAAACCGCATGGGCTTTGCGGAAAGCAGATTGCTTAAAGGTTTTAACAGCCAGATCGACGCAACCAACAGCGCCGAAGCAAGCATATGATAAAAATAATAAGGATTCAACCGATCCGGCAGATGATTCAAAAAGCGGTATGCGTTAGTCGGCGCATATGCCACCGGATAAGCGCCCAGCAGGACGGCAAAAATCAGCATCATAATTCCCGCCGCAGCGCAGCCCTTTTTATGTTTATGTATGTTTTCTCCGTACTGCACCACAATATAAGAAAGCAGCACGCCCAGCGCAAAATCCGTCAGCCGGCTGTTGGTTGATAAGTAAATTAACGCCGCTCCGATATAAACAAAGATCACGCGCCTGTTCATCCCCTTGCTCATAGCCGCCAGAATATAAGCCATAAAAGAGCCGGAAAACAGCTCCGCCAGCATCCAGAAGGCATTGGAGTACAGCGTGGAATATCCCACGATCCAGGTATCCGCAACGCTGGAAAAAAACAGGTCGGACAAGGTCGTCTTATCCTGATAAAACTGAGCAAGCCATTCCGACCCGGTCAGCGCCGCAGCCTGGGTATTAAAAAACAGATTCAGATGCAGCATCACATAGACGATTGCCGAAAGGGCAAATACCGGAAGCATCAGCCTGGGATATCGTTTTAACAGAGATCTGGAAAATTGTTTTTCATCGGTCATGTGAAACACCTGATAGCTGATGACAAAGCCGCTGACCAGGCAAAACACGGAGACCCACAGATCGCCGATGGCAAAAAAAGCAAGCGGAGACTGGGAAAACTCCGCTTCCACGCCGCCCTCCATATGGGAAAGCGCCTGGGTGCCCTGATATGCCGCCGGATAGTATCCCATAATAAAATGATGAAACACAATAAAAAGGCTTGCCGCCCCTCTTAATCCGTCAATCCATGCAATTCTTTTCGTTTCCATAATCCATGCCTTTCATTTCTACGTTTCTTACCGGGGAAGCGCCTCATACAATTCTTTTACCGACGGGAAACAGAAATCAATGCGGTTAGCCGCCCCTTTCACATCCTCCGCCTTTGCCTCTCCCGTACATACGAGACAGGTTTCCACGCCTGCATTTTCTCCGCATGCGATATCCGTATAAATGCGGTCCCCCACTACAAGGGTTTCCTCTTTGGAAAAGCCTGTCTTTTCCATGCTGTAGCTGACCAGTCCCGGAGCGGGTTTTCCCAGATAAGTCGGTTCCCGGTCCACGGCTGCGGAAATCATATTGCAGATAGAACCGCAGTCTGGTATCATCCCAAAGCTGACAGGACAGCGCAAATCCGCATTGGTCGCAAGCCAGATCCGCTCTTTTTGAGGATCTGTTAAGAGCCTGCACGCCCCTTCGATTTTCGCATAAGTCAACTCCGTATCAAACGCCGTCAGCACCAGGTCCGCCGCTTCATCAGCCTCTTTCGTTATGGAAAGCCCCGCTTTTTGCAATTCACGGACATAAGATTCTGTCGCCATGGCATAGATCAGATCACCGGCATGATGTTCGCTCAGATAGGATAGGGTAAAGCTGCCCGCCGTCACAAAATCCTCCGGCGCTGCTTCTATTTTCATCTTTTTGAATTTTTCCACATAGTCGGCTGTACTTTTGGAAGAATTATTCGTAATATAAACCGCTTTCCCGCCGATTCTTTTGATATAATCCAAAAGCTCGTAAGTCCCGTCAATGACGTCCTCTGATAATGCTATGGTGCCGTCAATATCAAATAAAAACAATTTTTTCCGTTTTAAATGCTCCAAATATCTGTTGGTATCTGCGTTTTGTGCCATTTTCATGCTTTCATCACTCGCCTCCCCTTATATCCTTTCCGATAATTCCCGCCGCATACATACTATCACAACGGAAGGCGGACTTCCACCTCTTTTCGTATGCACATTTCATCGCGACCCACCTTACAGCAGACGGCTTTGACCATAACGCCCTTTGCCCGTGCCTTTTTTAACGCCTCCCCAAAAGCCGGGTGCGTCGCCATATTCGGCTCAAACCACTTAACATGATCCATCTGAACCACAAATAAGACCGCCGCTTTGTATCCTTCCTTCACACATGCGGCAAGCTCTTCCAAATGCTTGATCCCCCGTTTTGTGGGAGCGTCGGGAAACCTTACGATCCCGTTTTCCTCCAGCGTGACTCCCTTTACTTCAACAAAAAATTCCTGTCCGTCCGTTTTCCTTCCCCAAAGGTCAAAACGGGAATTTCCGTGCGTTACCTCCCGCTTTAATTGTTCAATTTCCCATGCTTCCCTTTGCCCGTCAATCCATTCATAGGCGGCGGCATTGGGCAGTTGGGAATCCACATTGATCAGCCGTTCTCCCTTTTGCACGCCGATCAGGTCGTATCTCGTTTTCCGGTTCGGGCGGTCCGATTCGGTCAGATAAACCGCGGCGCCGGGAACAAACAGCTCCTTGCATCTGCCGGTATTTTTCACATGGCAGACCTCTCTGCCGCTCTCTAAATCCACATAGGCGATAAACCGGTTCGGGCGTTCCACAAAAATCCCTTCCGTTACATTTGCATATTTCATATGATCAGTTCCGTTCTGCTTCCTTTTTGCTTATCTTTCTTTACGACGATCTGGCGCTCGCACCGGTTTTTCAGTTCCGGCACATGGGAAATGATCCCTACAATTCTGTTAGCGGTTGATAACTCCTGTAAAGCGCGGACCGCCCTGTCCAAAGCCGCTTCATCCAGCGTCCCGAAGCCCTCGTCCACAAACAGCGCGTCGGTTTCAATCCCGCCCGCATTTGCGCTGACCTCTTCGCTCATACCCAGGGCAAGCGACAGCGCCGCCAAAAAGGATTCACCGCCGGAAAGGGATTTTACGCTGCGGCTTCCGCCGTCCCGGCTCATATGGTAATGATCCAGCACATTCAGCTCCAAACCGCTCTGGCTCCTTTGATTTCCGGCTTCCTTTGCGCGCACAAGCTCAAACCGCCCGTCGGTCATTTTCATAAAATGCACGTTTGCCCTTGCAATAATCCTGTCAAAATACGCCATCTGCACATAAGTCTCCAGCATAATCTTGTCTTTGCCGGGGACGCTCCCGCTTGCGGTATTATGCAGCGCTTTGACCATCTGCCATTGTGCTCCGGTCTCCTCCAGGCGCTCCAACTGTCTGAAAACATGCTTTCTGATCCCTTCATCGGTATCGGCTGTCAGCTCCGCCTCTTTTTTGAGCGACTCCAGACGCTTTTTCTCCTGTCTGAGTTCTTCCGCCCGGTTTCGCAGTTCTTCCTCGTTTGTTTCGCCCGCTTCCTTCCGCTGCTTTTTTAACGCCGCGGAAAGGGTGCGGATCGACGCGTCCGTTTCCCTGACTTTGATTTCCGTTTCGGTAACGTCGGCTAACGCCTTGTCATACGCCTTTTGCAGACGTCCCTGTTCCTTTTCCAGCTTCACGATGTAAGCGGCGGCTTCCTTCCTGTCCGCAAATCCAAGCTGCTCTCTCTTTTCTTCAATCCGGCGGGCTAGGGACCTGCTGCCTTCTTTCAGTTGTACAAGCTGTTCGCGACCCTCCCGATATTGAAGGGTCAGCTCCTCAAGCCGCTTTGATTGCGCCGGCAGCCTTTCATCCAGCCGCTTTGCTTCCTCCATCTGCCGCTTTGCTTTTTCCAGTCCGGCGTTTGCTTCTGCAATTCCCGCCGACAATAGGGATTCGGTTTCGCTCATGTCTTTCGCCGTATTTCTATTCTCCGCGGTACTCATATCCTCCTCGGCACTCATGTCTTCCGCCGCGTTCTTATCCTCTGCGAAGCCTGCCTCCTTGAGCGCCGCCGCAATCTGCTCTCCTGCCCTTTTCTTTTTCTCCTCCAAAACCGCTCTTGCCGCGGCGCTTTCTTTGATATGTCCGCTGTAAGACGCCGCCCGGTTTCTCGCCTCTTTTGCCCGTTCCTTTGCCGCTTCCACTTCCGCCTGCTCCAAAACATCGCCGCGGCATTTTGCCGGCTGCGGGTGCTCCAGGGCGCCGCAGACCGGACAGGGAGCTCCCGGTTTCAGCTCTTTGGCTAGGACTCCCGCCTGTTCGTCCAAAAAAGCTCGTTCCATGGCAAGCGCTTCCTGCGACAGCGCGTCCATCTCCTTTGCAGCCTCTTCATAGCGCTCCTGCTCCTGTTTTTCCGTTTCCCGCAATGCGGCTATCCTGCCGGAATCGCTTTGGTATTCCTGCAAAATCCCGTAAATTCGTTCCAGCCTTTCCTTCCTGCGCTGCCATTTTCCATGATCCGCCTCGGGATTTGCCAACAGCCTTCTTTGTTCCTGCCCTTTTACAAGTTGTTTTTGCAGCCCCTCCATTTCTTCCTGTTCGCGTCCGGTCTTTCCCTCCGTTTCCTTCAAAGTCTTTTCCTTTGCGCTATATTCCGAAATCAAGTCCTCCAGCCCTTCAAATTCCCTGAGGTTTTCTTTCTTTAATAAAATTTCCTGCGCCAGTTCCTGTCTCCTGCCCGCGGTCTGTTCTTCCTTTGCAAGGATTTCCCGGCAGGACTCCAGCTTTCCATGAAGTTCTTCGTATTTTTTTTGCTCCTTTTGAAGCTGCGCTTCCGTGCCCTTTGCCGTATCATGGATTGCCAGACCTTTACTGATCCGGTCCCATTCCCGGTTCGCCTCCTGCAGTTCCTTCTCCGCCGCCTTTGCACGATTTTGCAGACTGTCGCATACCTCGTTAAGCAGGATACGGACTCCCACCGGAGATGTAATTTGCCGGTCGGATTTTAACTTTTCGATCTCTTCGTACCGCTCATGCTCCCCGGGGCAGCGAAAACCTTCCAGATACTGGCGGATGCTGCGGGAAATTTCGTCATAAGCGTCATGCAGCTTTCCGCTCCTGCTTCTTAAGGCATCCTGCAACGCCTGATAGCTTCCCGTCCCGAAAATCTCCCTGAAAATCTCGCTGCGCTTCCTGGTATCCGAAAGCAACAGCTTCAAAAAGTCCCCCTGCGCGATCATAGCGATTTGAGAAAATTGTTCTTTATTGATCCCCAATAGCTCCGTTACCCGGTCGTTGACATTTTTGACTCCCGTAATTACCTTCCCGTCCGCTGCGGTAGTCAATACCGCGTCCGCGCGCTCCGTCGTCTCGCCTTCCCCGCGGTCTTTGGGACGCAGATACTCGGGATTGCGGCGGATTTCATAACGGTTCCCCTTGTATAAAAAGCTAAGCTGCACATAGGTTTTTGTCTTTGCATCGGCAAAACGGCTCCGCAGCATGGACGGCTCCCTGTTACCGCTGCTTTCTCCAAACAGGGCAAAGGAAACGGCGTCAAAAATCGTGGTTTTACCGGAACCGGTATCTCCGGTAATCAAGTATAAACCCGTATTTCCCAGCTTTTCAAAATCTATGGTTTCCTCTCCTGCATAGGGACCGAAAGCGGACATTACCAGTTTTAAAGGTTTCATAGGCTCTCCTCCCAAATATCCTCTATCAATGCAGCTACATACTCGCGCTGTTCTTCCGACATGGGCGTACCGTTCTGTTTTTCATAAAACTCTTCAAACAGTTCCGCCGGCGTCTTATGATCCGCCGCTCCCGGCACATCCTTAATCCCCGCCGCTCTTGTGCGCCGGTTATCATATTCCAGCTTCATAATATTGGGATAAATGCTCGAAAGCTTTCCCATAACCTCCGGAATATCCTCTTCGTCGGTCAATGTTATCGCAAGGTAATCCTCCACCCTCGTATTCCTGTAATGCTCCGGATCAGTTAGCTCAAGGTAACTTCCCTTGAGTTTTCTCATATCCCGCAGCGGAACCAGCTTTCTTTCCGTAATCTTAATTTCTCCTTTTTTCTTCATATCCACAAAGGTAACGGTTTTTTCATGCTCCGCCTCGGAAAAGGAATACTTAAGCGGCGTCCCGCAGTAGCGGACCGTCTCCCTGCCCACCTGCTGCGGCTTATGGATATGCCCCAGGGCAACATAGTCTATGCCGTCAAAAACCGATGCGGAAATATCATCCAGTCCGCCTACGGATACCTCCTCAGATTCGCTACGGACCGCTCCCGTCAGAAACTGGTGTACCACAAATACATTTCTTTCCGAAAAATCAACGTCCAATGATTCCACAACCGCTTCCATGGCGCTTTGATAATCCGTAATCTCCTTTTCCGGCATAAAATGCTTTACCACGGCGGGTTTTAAAAACGGAAACAGATAGAAATTCACAACTCCGTACCCGTCCTGCAGCGCAACCTTTTGTATTTTTCCCTCGTAGACCTCCGATATATAGACGCCGCTTTGCGCCAGAAGCTCTCTTGCAAAAGAAAGGCGCTCCGGCGAATCATGATTTCCGCTAATCAAAAAAACGGGCGCTTTCCTCTCTGCAAGCTGTGTCAGGAACCGGTCAAATAACAAAACGGCGTCGCCGCCGGGAACACTTTTATCATAAATGTCTCCGGCAATTACAACCGCCTCCGGCTTTTCCTCATCCACAAGACGGAGGATCTGCTCCAAGATATAGCTTTGATCCTCCAGCATGGAGTACTCGTTTACCCGTTTTCCGATATGAAGGTCTGATAAGTGCATGAACTTCATAAAACTTCTCCCGATTTAATTTTTGACAAAGACCTCTGCGCCGTGCTTGCAGACCGGACAGATGAAATCCGCCGGGAGCTCTTCTCCCTCATATACATATCCGCAAACCGTGCAGGTATATCCGCTCTTCTTTTTCTCCACAGGCTTCGGCTTAATGTTCTGCTGATAATAACTGTAAGTTACGCTGGGGTCCGCCGATAATACTTTTGCGTCCGTCACATCAGCAATAAACATCATATGGGTTCCCAAATCAATTTTTTGAACGACTCTGCCGCTTAAGTAAGCGTTGGTGCACCCTGTCAGATAGTAAACGCCGTTTTCCGCCGTCTCTTTAAAGCCCCAGCCCGCAAATTTATCCGCGACTCTGCCGCTCTGGAACCCAAAATGGGTAAACACCTCAAACTGCGTCTTTTCCGTAAGCACCGATACGTTGAATATCCCCGAATGATCAATCATTTCACAGGTCTTATTCCCTTTGTTGACCGTGATGCCGATACGGTTCGGATCGCTGGTTACCTGCATCGCTGTGTTAATGATACAGCCGTTTTGAAAATCTCCCTCTTTTGTACTAAGCACAAAAAGCCCGTAAGTCAATTGAAACATCGCTTTCTGATCCATCCTGTTACCTCCTTCATCAATACGCTACAAAAATTCTTCAACCAATACCGCTTTTCTTTTTTTCATGGTTTCCTTCATATCCAGAATCCTTTGATTGGATGAGCCGCGGAATTTAAGGCGGATATCCTTTAGGTCGATCTGAAACTCCCCGTCCACCAGAATATCCAGCATATTCAAAAATTCCTCCGTCACTTCGCATCTTGCCCGACCGGCGCCTGCGCTCCCGTCGGCACGCGTCCCTAAAAGATCTCTTTCCAGCGTATATCCAGTATAGCACCAGACGGATTTATTTGGAAACCGTTCTTTTACTTTTCTTAAAAAAGGAACCAGCGCCCTCTGATTGTCCGGCTCCATGGGTTCTCCACCCAGAAGGGTCAGCCCTTTGATATGCGACGGGGAAAGCGCCTGCAAAAGCTCTTCTTCCACCTCTTTTGTAAAAGGCTTCCCATATTCAAAGTTCCACGTCTCCGGATTAAAACACTCCCTGCAATGATGGGTGCAGCCGGATACAAATAAAGAAACACGGACACCAACCCCATTGGCGATGTCCGTTTTTTTAATGGATGCGTAATTCATAACCTCTCCGATCTATAAGTGTAACACCCGTTCCTGAATCTCCTGCGTACGTCCCTGGTTCCAAAACTGGGTTCCGATATATCCGCAGGTACGCCTTGCCACGTTCATCGTATCCTGATCTCTGTTGCCGCAGCAGGGGCATTCCCATACCAGCTTGCCGTCGTCATCCTTGACAATGCGGATTTCACCGTCAAAACCGCATTTCTGGCAATAATCGCTCTTGGTATTCAATTCCGCATACATGATATTATCATAAATATGCTGCATTACCGCCAAAACGGCATCGATATTATTCTGCATATTGGGCACTTCCACATAGCTTACCGCCCCGCCCGGCGACAGCTTCTGAAACTGCGCTTCAAAGGTCAGCTTGCTGAAAGCGTCTATCTCTTCGGTAACGTGTACGTGATAGCTGTTGGTAATATAGTTTTTGTCCGTGACATCCTTGATCTTGCCGAAACGTTTCTGCAGGCATTTCGCAAATTTGTAGGTCGTGGACTCAAGGGGCGTGCCGTAGAGGCTGAAATCAATATTGGTTTCTTCTTTCCATTTTGCACAGGCGTCGTTTAAATGCTGCATAACTTCTAAGGCAAACGGCGTCGCTACCGGATCTGTATGGGATTTTCCCGTCATATATCTGGTGCACTCGCACAATCCCGCATAGCCTAAGGAAATCGTCGAATAGCCGTTGTACAGCAATTTGTCGATGGTCTCTCCCTTTTTCAGCCTCGCCAGCGCTCCATCCTGCCAAAGGATCGGCGCAACGTCCGAAGGGGTGCCCTTGAGGCGGTTGTGCCTGCACATCAGCGCGCGGTAACAAAGCTCCAGCCTTTCATCCAAAATCTTCCAGAATTTATCAATATCCCTGCCCGAGGAACATGCCACATCCACGAGATTTAAGGTAACAACGCCCTGATTGAAGCGCCCGTAAAATTTCGGCTTGCCCTCCTCGTCATGATATACGGTTAAGAAAGAACGGCATCCCATGCAAGGATAACAATAGCCCTGCTTCAACTCCTTCATAACCTTTTCGGAAATATAATCGGGAACCATCCGTTTTGCGGTGCACTGTGCCGCCAGCTTGGTAATTTCCCAATATCTGGTTCCTTCCCTGACATTATCCTCTTCCAATACATAGATTAGTTTTGGAAAAGCCGGCGTAATATATACGCCCTTTTCATTTTTAACACCCAAAATTCTCTGTCTGAGCATTTCCTCAATGACCATGGCAAGATCGTCCCTGGTACGTCCTTCGGGCACTTCGTCCAGATACATAAAGACCGTTACGAAGGGCGCCTGTCCGTTAGTCGTCATCAGTGTGATGACCTGATACTGGATCATCTGCACGCCGCGCTCGATTTCTTCTTTGACACGCATTTCCGCAATCCGGTTAATCTGCTCTTCGTCAAGATCCAACCCCGCCTCCTGATATTCCTTCGTTACCAGACGGCGCAGCTTCTGCCTGCTCACGTCCACAAAAGGCGCAAGGTGGGATAAGGTAATACTCTGTCCGCCGTATTGACTGCTGGCGATCTGTGCAATGCTCTGGGTCGCGATATTGCAAGCCGTGGAAAAACTCTTTGGCGTATCAATCATCGTCTCGCTGATTACCGTACCGTTTTGCAGCATATCCTCCAGATTAACGAGACAGCAATTGTGCATATGCTGTGCAAAATAGTCCGCGTCATGGAAATGGATAATCCCCTCCTCATGCGCCCTGACAATATCCGGCGGCAGCAAAAAACGTTTGGTAATATCTTTGCTGACCTCGCCAGCCATATAGTCACGCTGTACGCTGTTGACAATGGGATTTTTATTGGAATTTTCCTGCTTTACTTCTTCATTATTACACTCTATCAGGGTCAAAATCTGCTCATCCGTGGAATTGGATTTACGCACCAAAGCTCTCTTATAGCGATACGTAATATATTTTCTCGCCACCTCAAAAGCGTGCTGGTTCATGATCTGGTTTTCCACCATATCCTGTATTTCTTCTACGCTTGGCGTATGCGCCATTTCCAGACAGATTTTTTCTACGTTGTTGGAAATTTCATCGATCTGATCCGCACTCATGCGTTCCGCTTCGGGCACTTCCCGATTCGCCTTCTGCACCGCCGCCATAATCTTAGAAATATCAAACCCCACTTCTTTTCCGCTTCTTTTGATAATCCTCACAAAAAATTCCTTCCTTCCGTTTCTATACTGTTTTGCCCCCAAACCCGCGCAAAACCGGCAACCTTTTATAGCTTTATTCTTCCAAAATCTTGTATTTTTATTCCTTTTCCATACAAGATGTTGCGTTTCTATTATAGGACACCCTATGGAGAAAAGCAACCCATAATATTCAATATTTTTTTGAAAAACGCTTGAAAAGTATACTTATATCGTATACCATTTGAGTATATGGTGTTTTAAGTTTTGTATAGGGCTATGGGCTGTGGTGGAAGCGTGTCAGATTATAATTGCTTTTTCAGCCCGGAGTTTTAAATGGCATTTTTCTAACAGCATGCTTTTCCTTCATTATATGCTTCCATCTACTCTTTCTCTCCCATATACAAGACTTAAAAGTTGGACCTTAATTTTTAGGAGGAACAGATTATGAACATGTTATCACTGGAAAACGAGTTGAAAAGCAACGCCTATCCCGGGCGCGGCATTGTGATCGGCAAATCCCCCGACGGAACCAAAGCCGTTGCCGCTTACTTCATTATGGGGCGCAGCGTCAACAGCCGGAACCGCATTTTTGTTGAAGACGGCGAAGGCATCCGCACACAGGCTTTCGATCCCTCCAAGCTGGAAGATCCCAGTCTGATCATCTACGCGCCCGTTCGCGTATTGGGCAATAAGACCATTGTGACAAACGGTGACCAGACAGACACGATCTATGAAGGCATGGATATCCAGCTTACCTTTGAGCAATCTTTAAGATGCCGCGAATTTGAGCCGGACGCCCCCAACTATACGCCTCGTATTTCCGGTATTATTCATAGGGAAAACGGCAGTTTCAATTATGCAATGTCCATCTTAAAAAGCAATAACGGCAATCCCGCAGCATGCAACCGCTATACCTTTGCCTATGAAAATCCCGTTGCCGGCGAAGGACATTTTATCCACACCTATATGCACGACGGCAATCCTCTGCCAAGCTTTGAAGGAGAGCCCAAACTGGTTGCGGTATCCGATGATATCGACGCTTTTACGGACATGCTCTGGAACAGTCTGAATGAAGAAAATAAAGTTTCCCTGTTTGTCCGCTATATCGATATCGCCACAGGAACCTATGAAACGAAAATTGTCAACAAAAATCAATAAATTACTTTCAGGAGGAAAAAAACATGAATGAAATCCAATTGAAATACGGATGTAACCCGAACCAGAAGCCTTCCCGCATTTTTATGGCTGACGGAAGCGAACTTCCCGTTACCGTATTAAACGGGAAACCGGGCTATATCAATTTTCTGGACGCTTTCAACGGCTGGCAGCTTGTAAAGGAATTAAAAGAAGCCACGGGACTTCCCGCCGCCACTTCCTTTAAACACGTATCTCCCGCCGGCGCGGCAGTCGGTCTTCCCTTAGACGATACGCTTGCCAAAATCTATTGGGTCGACGATCTCGGCGAATTATCCCCCCTTGCCTGCGCGTACGCAAGAGCAAGAGGCGCGGACCGCATGTCTTCCTTCGGCGATTTCATCGCCTTATCCGATATCTGCGACGCAGACACCGCAAGACTGATCAAAAGAGAAGTTTCCGACGGCGTCATCGCTCCCGGTTTTACCGAAGAAGCACTTGCCATGCTGAAAGAAAAGAAAAAAGGCAACTATAATGTCATCCAGATTGATCCTTCTTATGTTCCCGCTCCCGTTGAACAGAAACAGGTTTACGGCATTACCTTTGAGCAGGGGCGCAACGAACTGGATGTCAACGGAGATCTTTTATCCAATATCGTAACGGAAAATAAAGAAATCCCCGAATCGGCTCTGATCGATATGAAAATCGCTCTGATTACCTTGAAATATACCCAGTCCAACTCCGTCTGCTATGTCAAAAACGGACAGGCAATCGGAATCGGCGCCGGACAGCAGTCCCGTATCCACTGCACGCGCCTTGCCGGACAGAAAGCGGACAACTGGTTCTTACGCCAGTCTCCCCAGGTCATGGGCTTACAGTTTGTAGATAAGTTAGGACGCGCTGACAGAGACAACGCCATCGACGTATATATGGGCGAAGAATATATGGACGTGCTTGCAGACGGCGTATGGGAAAAAACCTTTAAGGTAAAGCCTCCCGTATTTACCGCAGAAGAGAAAAAAGCTTGGCTTGCCAAAAACCAGAATGTAACCCTTGGTTCCGATGCCTTCTTCCCCTTCTCTGACAATATTGAAAGAGCTCACAAAAGCGGCGTTAAATATATCGCGCAGCCGGGCGGCTCCGTCAGGGACGATGCAGTGATCGAATGCTGCAACAAATATGATATGGTAATGGCTTTCACGGGAATCCGGTTATTCCACCATTAAAAAAATGCAGGGGCTGTCTCATTGATCGATACCCAAACTGATCAATGAGACAGCCCACATTTTTTATTGTGATCTATTGCTGCATTTTCTTCTCAAAGGAAGCTATATCCATTCCGGCGTTTTCCGCCGCTTCCTGAATGCTAATAACCCCCTTCTTTACAAGCCGGACCAACATCTTTAAACCGCCTTGTTCCATTCCTCTTTTTTCTATTTTGTCCAATACCTCACACATGGTTACCGCACCTCCTTTGTTAAAATCCTTTTGTGCCTTTTCAAATCTGTCGTCTCCGGTCAATACCGTCAACAACTTTAAAACTTCATCCACATACCTGATCTCCTGCTTTGGCGGCTGATAATCGCCCTTTCTACGTATCTGTGAAAAATAATCCGCTACAATCTTAAAATCGCTCTGAAACATGGCGATCTGTTCATCCGATAAAAAAGCAATGTCAAACACATTGATACCGTAATCCTGAAAATAAGGTTTTATCTCCTCCGGTATGCTCATCCGTTCTGACATCCTCTTGGGCGTCTTCCATCTGTGCTTCGTCCCAAAATACAAAACCATTGTTACAACCGGATATCTGTCCTCCCCACCGGCAAGACATTGCGACCGGTAAGACGCCCCGTCATACCCGAAACGGCATATCCGGATCTTCCACCGTCTGGTTTTCCATTCCCAGCATGGAAATTCTGAGATCCTTCTGCTTCCAGATTTTCGATAAATCCCTCTCCTGCTCATGAACCACACCGTTTGCCTTATACTGGCTTTTATCCTTTGCATTCATCAGATCGTCCTCTCCGATCCGGTATTTCCCTTGGAATAAGAGAACATTTACAATATCCGCAAACACATCATTATGCTCCGCCAGCATCTTCTCCGTGATGTCTTTTTCGTTCAAGTCCTACTGTCCCTTTCTCTTCTCACTCTCTCCAGGGACCACCCATATCCATGCGAACCTCCCCACCGCATAAACCATACAGGCTCAACAACACTTCTATCACAAACGCAAAATCCGTATTTACGTTTTCTATAACCACATTATATACAAACCAACACAAAAAAGCAACCAAAAAATCCTTCAAACTCTTTCAATCAAACTCCCCTCTCCATGAATCCCTCCCACATCCCCTCCTATTTACCCATTCATCCATTCACCCTCACACACCCCTCCCAGCGCGCCGCAAGGTCGCGCCTCCCGCCGGGTTGAGTCAACAAGCCCGGGATTGCCGGGTGTTTTCATAAGGCGTTATAAAGAAACGGCGTTTTTTCTTACAAAATGCTCCAAAACCAAGGGGAAATCGACCAGGACGGTCGATTTAGGCTTGCCGCGGCACGGATGCCGCGTTGCAAGCCGACCCGCCCGCCGCCAATCCCCTCCCGCGCATTTTGTTAGAAAAACCCCGTTTCTTTATCCGCCTTATGAAAATACCCGGCAATCCCTACCCTGCCAGGTAATTCCGCATAGTTTTCAACGCATTCTTCTCCAGCCGGGACACCTGCGCCTGAGAAATCCCGATCATTTCCGACACCTCCATCTGAGTCTTTCCCTCAAAAAAGCGCAGCGTGATAATCTCATGCTCCCTCTCGTTTAACTTTTTCATCGCCTCCGAAAGCGAAATATGTTCCACCCAGGTTTCTTCCTTATTTTTCTTATCCGCAACCTGGTCCATCACATACAGCGTATCTCCGCCGTCGGTATAAATCGGTTCATAAAGGCTCATAGGATTTTGAATAGCGTCCAGCGCATAGACAATGTCCTCCTTCGGAATCCCTATCTCCTCGGCAATTTCTTCAATGCTCGGTTCCTTCAAATTGGTTTTCGTCATGGTCTCCTTTGCATAGATCGCCTTATAGGCGGTATCCTTCAGACTTCTGGATACCCTGATGGAGCTGTTGTCCCGCAAAAACCTGCGGATCTCTCCTACGATCATGGGTACGGCATAAGTGGAAAATTTTACCCCCAGCTCAGAATTGAAATTATCAATCGCTTTAATCAGACCCACGCATCCGATCTGAAACAGGTCGTCTACGTTTTCATTACTAGAAGAGAATCGCTTAATGACACTTAAAACCAGCCTTAAATTTCCTTCGATATAAGTTTCTCTCGCATCCTTATCGCCCTCGCCGATACGCACAAACAAAGCTTCCTTTTCCGAGTTTTTCAGAAGAGGAAGCTTTGCCGTATTCACTCCGCATATTTCTACTTTTCCCTGTGCCATTTTCCATTCCTCCTGGTAGAATTTTCATCTACTAAGAGGATGTGCAAAATTCACATTTTTATACAGTAATCAGCCAACTGATCTATATCTTCTTACCGTTTTATTTTACTTCCATCGTAGAATAAATCTGATCAACCGCATCATACAATTCCGTTTTCAGTTCATCATCAGCACCCGCTTCAATAATTCCCATTACCATATAGCGCTGATCGCCTCTGTAAATATAATATACTCTGGCAGCAAACTCATGCCAATTATTGAAATCGACTGTCACTACCCATCCCAATTCTGTTTTTCCCAAGATACGAAGCTCGAGATCTGTCGTATCATACTCTTTACAAAATTCCTCCTCTAAAGTCCGCTCAAACAGCTTTTCTTCTTCTTTATTTAAAATGCCAAATTCGCCGCTGTTTATATCTGAAGCTCCACTTGCCAAAAAAATAGCGGTTTCGGAAGCAATGTCCGAATCTTGGGGGCTAAAATAAATTACATCATCGATTTTTGCCTCTTTCATCATCTGATCGGTAATTAGCAGTTCCTTTAAAACAGCCTCCTCCCAGCCCTGCGGAAAATACAGTGAAAAACCGGCAAATGATACCGTATTCGCATCCATTTTAAGCTGCGTATCGTCATCCGGTTCATGTCTTTCCAGTTTTGCCTGAAGCGCTCCGCTCTCATAGGGAATCTCCAGCCCAAAATACTTTTCCAGTTCTTCAATAACCGCCGCAGTCTGCTCCGTTTCCGAAACGGAATCAACCTTGATAACAATCTTAAACTCCCTGTCGTCCTCCAGTTCCAGATATATATAGTCCATCCAATTTGCGGTATAACTCTTGTTTTCATCCTGATATTCCAGATAGGAAACCTCTGCCGCCACTGCGTCATTACCGATGGCTTCGACCTTCGATATATCAAGATTCTCATATTCCTCTGCATATGTATCGCTAAATTCCATATCCAGGGTATATTGAAGTTTTTTCTCAATCGGTTTATTGATCATTTCATCGCCGAGCATCGGCGCATAATTCAGCGTAACCTCCACGCCCTCCGTTTTGCTGATGATACAGGTCTCTCCCACATAAGCGTTTTCATCCGCCGGAAGATACAGCACGGAATTTTGAGCCGTTTCTCCCAGCGTATACGCCTGCAGATGTGAAAAACCGGCATATCCGGCTACATCTTCTCCCAAAACCGGCTGCACGGTTACAACAGGCGCCTCGTCCTTTTCCTTTTGACAGCCCCCTGCAACGAGCATCAGCGCTCCTGCCAATGCAATCAAAGTCCATTTTCTTTTTTTCATTTTTTTCCCTCATAAAATTCAGATTTATCGACCGAAATCGATGTTTTCATTATTACTGATTATTCGTTTTCTGTCAATCCATTCTTATTATGTGAGGGGTGTCTGTATATGGAACCTCTATGGCTTATCCTGCGCTTTGCCGCCTATACCTCCTTGCTCATTTCCCGTTTCAGCCGTTTCATGATTTTTTTCTCCAGCCTGGAAATGTAGGATTGGGAAATCCCCAACATTCCTGCGACCTCCTTCTGCGTCAGTTCCTCTCCGTCCTCCGTGTCCAGTCCGAAGCGCAGATTGATAATTGTCCGTTCCCGTTCAGAGAGCTTGCTGATCGCGGATTTTAAAACTTTCCGCTCCACCTCGCTTTCAATGTCCCGATAAATAATATCCTCGTCGGTTCCTAAAATATCCGACAGCAAAAGCTCATTGCCGTCCCAGTCCACATTGAGCGGCTCGTCGATGGAAACCTCCAGCTTGGTCTTGTTGTTGCGCCGCAGATACATCAAAATCTCATTTTCAATGCAGCGGGACGCATAAGTCGCCAATTTAATATTTTTCTCCGGATTATAGGTATTGATGGATTTGATCAGTCCGATGGTTCCGATGGAAATCAGATCCTCAACCCCAATTCCCGTATTCTCAAACTTTTTAGCTATGTATACGACCAGTCTCAGATTATGTTCAATCAAAACCGCCCTCGCCTCGTCTCCGTCTTCCGTACCAAGCTCCTGTATCATCCGGTTTTCCTGTTCGTCCATCAGCGGCGGCGGAAGCACCTCCGTTCCCCCTATATAATGAATATCCCCCTGTTTGCTGAATAAGAGACTCCCCTCTCTTCTTAATATCCGGAACTGAAATTTTCCCGGCATGGATACCTTTAATATCATGTTCTTCCTCCCTTTTTCCTATAGCAAGAATGGGTGCAACAAAACCTCATAGCCTCCGCCGGTGCTGAAATTTTCATCATACACGGCGCATATTACCTGTGTTCTGACAATTGCTTCATCCCTTTTGCTTTTATTTTCGTTTAGAATTTCCAGCCTTTCCAAACGAAACGCTTCCAAAATTCCTTTTTTGGTCCCGATGCTGCCGTAGGGAATTGCGCGGTACCCTTTTTGCCCACTGACTTCGCCGCAAAACAGCATATCTTTGACGCTTTTCTGGATAATAATTACGGGCTCTTTACTGATCGGATCTGTCAGCCCGTTTCCTGTATCCGCCAATCCGTTAGCTTCCACTAACACTCCTTTGTGAATCAGCCTTACCTTTTGAATATTCCTTTCCCTTTCCGTCCTTTCCAACAGCATTCGTCTGATCCTTACGCAAAAGAGTCCCATAAAAACAAGCGCCGCGGATCCTGTTAGCATTAGGTAACTCTCTCTTGTTCCCTGAGGAATCAGCTCCAAAATGCCGCCCAGACAGACCGATAAAAAACACTCCGCCAAAACCAGCCCCCCGAACTTCTTTCCGCCTTTTGGAAAAAAAGCCGCCGCTACGCTGATAAATCCGATCAGTGCCCCTAAGGCGAGGTTGCCCGGATACGCATGGACCAAAACCCCGGCGACAAGACATCCGCAGTAAACGGCGCTGCCAAGGATCGCTCCGCAAAACAGCCTTCCCACAGACGCCCGCATATGAAAAAGCCCGTTCAGTATTGTCAGAATACCCAACTGGTATAACAGGTTGATAAAAAAAACCACATCGAGATAAATGGTCATTTTTGCACCTCCCTGTCAGAGATATTATAGGAAAATTCCGGTGCACATTTTGTCAAACCGGCGGCACAAAGAATCAAAAATGATTGACAAAATTCGCAAAAAAAGAAGCTGCTGCATCTCGAAATATTCTAAAAATATTACGAAATGCAACAGCTTTCCGGTTCGGATCACTATTTATTTCTTTGCAAAAAATCCGGTATTTTTAAGGATTGGGATTCTACACTGCTCTTAATTGCCTCCGGCTTCTGGAAACCGTTCACGGGTTTAATCGGCGTTACCGAGGGGATCGGTCCTGTACCGGTGGTCGCCGTATTGATCGCGGGATTAACGGAAGGCTTTACCGATGCCGCTTTTGTTCTCGCCGCCTGTCCTACCGGAGTATGTAAAAAGCTTCCGCCCATTTTACTCATTACGCTTGCGCCCACGCCCGTCGCCTGCTCAATACCGGTCGCAATAACCGTCACGCTGCAGGAATCCGTCATGGTCTCGTCATACATTGCGCCAAAGATAATATTGACGTTTTCTCCCACCATATCCTGTACATAGCTAACCGCGTCGGATGCGTCCGCCAGTGCGATATCGCCGGAAACATTGATGATAACATCCGTAGCGCCTGTAATCGTTGTCTCCAGCAAAGGAGAGCCGACCGCCATTTTAACGGCTTCGTTCGCTTTTTCGTCACCCTTGCCATATCCGATGCCGATATGCGCGATGCCTTTGTCTTTCATGACCGTCTGAACATCCGCAAAATCCAGATTGATGACCGCAGGAACATTGATTAGGTCCGTAATGCCCTGTACCGCCTGCTGCAATACCTCATCCGCCTTCTTTAAAGCGTCAGGAAGGGTTGTCCTTCTGTCAACAATTTCCAATAATTTATCGTTGGGAATCACGATTAAAGTATCTACATTCTCTCTTAATCTCTCAATGCCGCCGATCGCGTTTTCCATTCTGGTACGCGCCTCAAATTTGAAAGGCTTCGTCACAACGCCGACCGTTAAAACGCCCATCTCCTTTGCAATCTTAGCTACAACAGGGGCTGCTCCCGTACCGGTTCCGCCGCCCATACCGCAGGTAACGAATATCATATCCGCGCCCTTTAATGCGCTTGTCAGTTCTTCTACGCTTTCCTCCGCAGCTTTCTCGCCGATCTCCGGTTTTGCTCCGGCTCCCAGACCTTTCGTCAGTTTCTCACCGATCTGTATCAGCTTAGGCGCTTTGCAAAGCTGCAACGCCTGTTTATCCGTATTGACGCCGATAAATCCGACGCCGCCGATATTTTCTTCAATCATTCTATTTACTGCATTATTGCCCGCACCGCCGACGCCGACAACGATAATCTTTGCGGCAGTATCTGCATCATTTGACTTAATCTCAAGCAAGAGTAGTTCCTCCTTCACAAATCCACTAAAATTCCATATACTTTATCATATAATTATTTACGAAAATTATCAACCTATTTTTTCAATTTCTTGTAGATTTCTGTTAATGAAATACTATATCTTTTAATCGGGTTCAAAGGTCAGACTTTTCGTATTTTCGTTAAATTCCGACATATCCAGCACTCCGCTTTTGCCTTCAATCGCCGGAACCATAACCGAAAGCTGCATGATCTTTTCATCGATGTTGCTCCCGTTTCCGATCCGCACCCTTGCCTGTCCGAAATACAGCGTCACGTTCATATCATGATCAAAATAGATCTTGTCCGCAGAAATCTCATATTTTTCCAACAGTTGGGTCAGGTTCAGAATTTCCTGAAACACTTCTTCCTTTTCCACCGGCAGCTTTTCATACAGTCTCACATAATCAAAATGCAATCCCGTAATCTCGGGCACGCCCTCCGTAAACTCCGGAGAGCTTTCGACCACAATTCCTTCCCTGTCAAAATACATATAATTTCCCAGGTAGGAAACACAGCCGGCAAGCGTTTTTTCATACACCATAATTCTGACGCTGTCCGCTCCAAGCACTTCCACATCCATCGTTTCGATAAAAGGGATGTCCTCAATGGAACGATTGCGGTATTTCAGGGAAAGCAACAGGGAATTGTCCGTCACATTTCCGTTTAACACCATCTCCTTAATCTCGTCTTCCGTATAATGATGATTGCCGATTACTTCGACCTGAGTTATGCGGTAATGAATCAAAACAAATGCCAGGGCAGCAACAAAAATAACGCCCAATGCTGCCGCTGACATCCACAGTTTCTGTTTAAATGTAAATCTCTCGTAATCGTTTTTCATTTCTTACACCAGATTTCAGGCAGAACAGCCCGCAATATCCTCATCCGAAATCTTTGCGCCAAGCGCCCTTAAATCGCGGCAGATATTCTCATAACCGCGGTCAATAAAGCATTTGTTTGTTACCACCGTAGTCCCGGACGCGGCAAGCCCCGCAAGGACAAGCGCCGCCCCGCCCCGCAGCTCCGCCGCCTCTACCGTGCAGCCTGTCAGAAACGGTACGCCGCATATCATGGCACGGTTTCCGATCACATGAATGTCCGCTCCCATCTTCACAAGCTCCGGCACAATCTTAAAACGGCTTTCAAAAATCGTCTCTTCTATAATACTACAGCCGTCCGCCAAAGTAAACGCAGCCATAAACGCCGACTGCAGATCCGTCGGAAATCCCGGATATGTGGATGTCTTAATTCCCGGCACCGCTTTGTGCGCGTGTTCTCCGTTGATGCAGACCCATTGATCCGCAATGGCAAGATCGGCGCCCATCTGCTGCAGCACATAAAACAACTCCTGCATCTGATCCACCGGAGCGTGATTGAGCACCACAATGCCTTTCGTCATGACGCCCGCAAGCAGATAAGTACCCGCCACAATCCGGTCCGACATGACCCGGTAACAAATCTCCCGAAGCGCCTCTACCCCTTCAATGCAGATGCGGCTTTCCCCGGCTCCGGATATCTTCGCACCGGCGCGGTTTAAAAAGGCGCAAAGCTCCACGATTTCCGGTTCTAACGCACAGCCTTCTATGACCGTGTTTCCCTTTGCCAGCACGGCGGCAAGTATGACGTTTTCCGTAGCTCCCACGCTGGGAAAGGACAGCCGGACGGTTCCGCCCGCCAGTTTCCCGGCTTTCGCTTCCACCTTACAATCGGTATCCGAAAACACCACTCCCAGTTGGGACAGCGCAGCCATATGAAGATCGATCGGTCTTTCTCCTATGACGCAGCCCCCCGGATAATAAGTCGAAATCTCTCCCTGCCTGCCGAGCATCGCTCCCAACAGCATAATTGAAGAGCGCATAACCTTTGTGTGCTCCGGCGGAAAATCCGTCCGGTCAATAGAGGAAGCGTCTATTTCTACGCTCCTTCTGTTTCTCGTAACCTTGCAGCCCACATATTCCAGCAGCTTTATCATATGATCCACATCGGTAATCATCGGGCAATTTTCCAAAACCGTCTTTCCCTTTACCAAAACGGACGCAGCCAACAGGGGAAGCGTTCCGTTTTTAGAGCCCTGTATGTCGACCTCGCCGCACAACGCATTCCCCCCGCATATACTGATAGCATCCATATCCACCATCCATTCGTGAATATCATCTGTTATAGTATATGCCGCCAATCTGTCCAAGGTACTAACCGCTTTGCGATAATAGCCATTACATTAGAAAATGCTACGATGGGATAAGAGGCCGCTCGCTCCGGGCTCTCATCCAACCGCCGCCTTTTTTGTCACATCGTATCCCGCAGCCTGATCTGCCGCGAAACGTTCAGCACCAGCCCGATTTCCGCCATCAAAAACATTTCCGACGTACCTCCGTAACTGATAAAGGGAAGAGAAATTCCCGTATTGGGTATCGTATTGGTCACAACGGCAATATTCAAAATAACCTGTATCGCAAAGTGCGCCATTACGCCTACGACCAGCATTGCCCCGAATAAGTCCGGCGCGTTATTGGCAATGACCATACATCTCCAGATCAACAGCACAAACAGCAGAATTACCGCCAATGCCCCGAACAGCCCCAGCTCCTCACAGATAATGGAAAAGATCATGTCGTTTTGCGCCTCAGGCAAAAAGCCCAGCTTTTGCATACTGGCGCCAAGCCCTTTTCCGAAAATGCCGCCGGAACCGATGGCGTACAGTGCCTGCAGGGTCTGAAAGCCCGTATCCGAGGGGTCCGATTCCGGGTCCAGCCAGGTCTTGATCCTGGTCATACGAAAGCTTCCGCCATCCGAATGAGTCGCCACATAGATGACGATTGCCGCCGCTGCAAGGACCGCAAGCACCATGATAATATATTTTAAATAATCCGAATCGGCAACAAACAGCATCACAACCGCAATACCGCCCACGATAATCGCCGAACTCAGGTTGTCGGTAATCTGCCACAGCATCAAGGCAAAAATGATCGGAACCAAAAGGATCGTCGCCACTCCCTTCATCGTTCCGATCCACTTTTTATTCATTTTGTTGATGAGCACCGCACAAAATAAAATAACCTCGATCTTCACAACTTCCGCAGGCTGCAGGGACAACGGTCCGATGCCGATCCATCTTCTGGCGCCGTTTGCCGAAATTCCCATAGGCGTCAGTACCAGCAAAACAAGCACAAAGGATACCAGCAGACCGGGAAGCGCAAATTTTTCCCAGAAATGATAATCGATCAACGTCGTCGCTGCAAGAACAAAAGCTCCCAAAATCGTCGCAAACAGTTGTTTCCGCAAATAGTAAGTGGAATCGCCGTCAAAATTGTCCGCCGCCTCATAGGAACTGGTGGAATAAATCATAACCAGCCCGAAAAGAATCAAAAATACGACCACGAACAACAGGGTATAATCAAAAAAATTCTGTTTTTTTACTTTTCTTCTCTTCCCAGAGGGCATGCTCCCATTCCTCTTTTCCTTATTTCATCAAAGCGCCAGAAATCCGATCAGGCACAAAACAGCAGTTACGATAGAAAACACACTGACAACTTTTGTTTCCTTCCATCCGCACAATTCAAAATGATGGTGAATCGGCGCCATTTTAAAAATCCTTTTGCCGCCCGTCAGTTTAAAATAGGTAACCTGAATGATGACGCTCGCCACCTCCGCCACATAGACGAAACCTACGATAAGCAAAAACAACTGAAGCTGCATCATATAAGCGCACGCCGCCACAAAGCCCCCGAGGGCAAGGGAACCCGTATCTCCCATAAACACGCTTGCCGGATAGCCGTTGAACAGCAAAAAGCCCAGTAATGCGCCTACTGCAGCGCAGGTTATCGGCGTAATCGGCACATTCAGTCCGATGGCGCATACCGTAAAGAACGTCGCGACCAATATGGTAACGCTGGTGGCAAGTCCGTCCAGTCCGTCCGTAAAATTGGTTCCGTTCACGGTTCCCAACACCACAATAAATAGAAGCGGGATATTAAAAATTCCAAAATCCAGATATTTTCCGGACATAAAAGGAATCCTGCAGGCAAGACCGATATCGGTATATTGATGCAGGTAGAAGGCGAACACGGCGGTTACAATAATCTGTAGCCCGAATTTCTGCCATGCGCGCAGCCCCATGGAGCGCTTCAATACAACCTTGATATAATCGTCCAAAAACCCGATCAGCCCAAACCCGAGGGTCAGGAACAGAATCGGCATAATATCGGGGTATTTCTTCATATAAAGCAAAGAAGTAACCGTCATTGCCGTCAGAATCAAAAGCCCGCCCATGGTAGGCGTTCCGGTCTTTTGCAGATGCGTCTTAGGTCCCTCATCCCGAACCGTCTGCCCCACCTTGAGCCGCCGCAGAAACGGAATCAAGATCGGTCCCAAAATCACGCTGATTGCAAATGATATAAGTGTCGGTGCAACAATTTCCTGATACATTTCTTTAATGTCCTTTCCGTTTATCCACAGTTAATTATACTGGATTCCCTCCAAATAGGGAAGGATATTTTCAAACAGTTTTTTTACTACGGGCGCCGCAATCTGGCCGCCGTAATATACGCCCTTGGGATTATTGATAATCGCGATCGCTATAATCTGCGGGTCGTCCGCCGGCTCAAAGCCCACAAAGGAAGCGATATACTTTCCGCTGCCCCTGGGAAGCGTCTGGCTGGTCGCCGTTTTTCCCCCGATGGAATAACCTTCAATATACGCCTTTTGCCCTCCGCCCTCGGACACGACCTTTTCCAGCATATACCGCAGGGTTGCCGACGTCTCTTCTGAGACGATCCCCTCCTGCACTTCATAATCAAACTGCAGGATATTGCCCGTTTGCGGGTCCGTCGTATAAGCGGCAAGATGCGGCGTTACCCGTTTGCCGCCGTTAACCAGGGAACTGATCGTCGTAATCAGTTGAAGCGGCGTGATCTGAAAAGACTGACCAAAGGAAACCGTGGCAAGCTCCACCAGCCCCATATCTTCCTTTTTGTGCATAATCGTCCCAGCCTCTCCCGGCAGATCCACTCCGGTTTTGTTAAGCAATCCAAATTGCCGGAAATATTCATAATAACGGTCGATTCCCACCCGCAGCCCCACATTGACAAATACCGGATTGCAGGAATTCATGGTCGCCGTCAAAAAGGTTTCCGAACCGTGCCCCTGGGTCTTGTGGCAGCGGATTTTCCGGTCCTCCACAATACAATATCCCGGACAGGAAAACTGATCGTCGATGGTCACGGCTCCCGACTCAAGCCCCGCCGCGGCCGTAATTACCTTAAATGTAGAGCCGGGTTCATAAGTATCGTTGATACAGCCGTTTCTCCACATTCTGTTAGCCGCCTCTACGGAATTGCCCGACACCGAGGCGAGTATCTGCGCCGTTTTGTCCCCGTAGACGCTTTGCAGATCAAAGGGATTGTTCAAGTCATATTCGGGCACGTTGACCATTGCGAGGATTTCCCCGTTTTTGGGGTTCATCACAATAATCGAAACGCTGTCCGCTTCTTTTGCCTCCATCGCCTGATCGGCAAGCTGGGTTGCATAGCTTTGAATATTCATATCCAGGCTTAGCGTCAGATCCCTTCCGGCGACCGGCTCAATTCTGCCCTCTCCCGCCGCGTCAATCTCCACGCCTTTTGCATCCGTTACGGTCAGTATCGTCCCGTCGGTGCCTTTAAGCTCCTCCTCGTACCTGACTTCCAGACCCAGAATGCCCTGATTATCCGCACCCGTAAATCCTAATATCTTGCTGGCAAGCGTCGAATAGGGATAAAAGCGTTTGTAATCCTCATCCACTTTTACCCCTGCCAGATTGCATTCCCTGATTTCATCCCCGACTGATTTATCCACATTGCTTCTGATCCGCTCTATGGAAGAGACCTTTTCCACTCTTTTGCGGACCGCCTCCGGCTCCATATCCAGCTTTTCCGACAACACCCGCACCACTTCGTCCGGGTCCTGTATCTGGGAGTGAATGACGGAAACGGTGCATACCGTCCTGTTATCCGCCAGAACAACGCCGTTGCGATCCAAAATCCTGCCTCTTGCAGCTTTGATATCCCGTTCCCTCTCATGAAGCTCCAGCGCCTTTTCCGAATAATATTCGGAACAGAACACCATCAGATAAAAAACTCTTCCGATCAGTCCGAGCATTACGATTACAACCGCAAAAAACACAAATACTATTTTTCTTTTATGATATGTCTGATATCCTTTCAAGAAATCCACCCGGCATATTCTTTATACTAATCTATTAGATTTCCCGAAAGGTTATTCCTGTACATCTTCCTGCGTGCGGACATTGGCGCTTTCATCCACCAACGCCCCGATGCCTCCCAGATTGGAAACGGTGGGATCAACAGGCTCATACGTATCGGGATCCAAAAATTCTCCCGTATTGGGATCTATGGCATAGCCCGTCTCCGGATCAATCTGGGGTTCGGGCGCCTGCGTTTCTTCTTCCTCTTCCTCGGGCGTTTCTTCGCCTTCGCCCTCCTCCGGTGCGCCTTCTCCGCTTTCGCCCGAAATAATTCCCAGCTCCTTTAAATACTGCTCGTCCTCTTCGCTGATCTCTTCCGTCCGGAATATCTGCATATAAGGTAAAATCTCCGTAAAAATATTCTTTGCGATCTCCTGCGCGAAATCGGAATGAGGCTGACTTTCCACATTGGGTCTGTCCACAACCACATAAACCACTACCTGGGGATCGTCTATCGGCGCAAAACCGATAAAGGATACCACATAGTTTCCGGTTTTACGGGGATACATTTCCGCCGTGCCGGTCTTACCTCCGATAAAATATCCCGCCGGAACGGCTTTTTTACCCGTACCGACATTACATACGTTGAACAGATACTCGCGCATTTGGTCCGAAGTCGTCTCGGATATGGGCTGCTTCAGCACGCGGGGTTCGATTTTTTCCACTGTACTGCCGTCGGGGTTGCGGATTTCCCTGACCATATGAGGCTGATAGTAGTAACCGCCGTTGATAACCGAACAAAACGCCGCCGCCATCTGGATCATCGTTACGTTATATCCCTGTCCAAAGGTGGAAATCGCCAGGTCGGAGCTTACCATTTCATCCGGATTATAAATCAGCGTATCCGTCCTCGCCTCGCCGGCGAGATCAATATTAGTCTTTAACCCCATGTTAAAATTAGATAAATATTCCATAAACGTATCTTTTCCCATGGCATTGCCGATCTGCATCAGCGCCACGTTACAGGACTTTTCCAACGCCCCTGACACGCTCAGGGTCTGATGCCCCGCACGGTTGTTGCAGTGGATGTCATGCCCGCCCACATTCAAAACGCCGCCGCAGTAATAGGTTTCATTTCCGGTAATGGCGCCGCTGTCAAGCGCCATGGACATCGTCAGTGCTTTCGCCGTCGATCCCGGTTCATACGTATCGGAAATACAAAAATTTCTCCACAGTTCGTTTAGCGCCTCGTAATAGGTCTCTTCGTCCATCGCCGCAATTTCTTCATCCGTATAAAGTCCGTTGCCGCTTAAAGAACGAGAATTATTCAGATCAAACACGGGATACCCCGCCATGGCGAGCACTTCTCCCGACCGGGGGTCCATCACGACGACTCCCGTATTATGGCTGCCCAGTTCTCCGGCACGGTATGCGTTTTCGCCTTCATGTTCGTGGTTCCACTGCGCCACATATTTTTCCACAATACTCTGGATATTGGCGTCGATGGTCGTCACAATGGTTTTTCCGTCCTCCGCCGCCTTGGTGCTCCTCTCCAGATTCGACCCTTCGGTCATATAGCCGTACTCTCTGCCGTTAATACCGTTTAACGTATCATTATAATATTCCTCCAGCCCGAAAGTTCCCACATTGTCCGCCGTCGTAAAGCCGATAGCGTCGCAGGCAAGGGAGCCGTAGGGGTAAATGCGCTTATATTCCTCTTCAAACCAGATGCCCTTGATATTGGGATATTCCTCGCTGTTATTCTGCATTTCCACAAAAGGAGCGATTTCATCATAGGTCAGTTGTTTTAACAGAACATAATATTTATTATTGGTATTCGTCGTAATATAAGTCCGCAGCGCGTCGATATCCACATCAAAACACGCATCAAGAGCTGCAAGGGTCGGCTCTAAGGAGCCCTCCACTTTATTGATAATATCCGAGTCCACGACCAGATTATACACCTTCTCGCTGTAAGCGAGCTTGCTTCCCTGCGTATCCAGGATATCTCCCCGTTTATAGGGGATGACGGTACTCACATAATTTTGCTGGGACAAAATCTGCTTTTTATAGTTTTCCCCGTTTTCCTTATTGATTAAAATCAATCTGACACTAAGCGCAACGAAAGCCAGTAGTATTACCATAAACAATACTACCAGCTTCTTTTGCATTTTAAGGGAAAATTTCTTCGTTTTTCCTTCGTTTTCCCGCCGGGGGACATTTCTTCCGTTGTTTCTCACTTTCACACCACCTTAAGGCATATCCTGATACTGTCTGACATAGTCATCGCCCTGTGTCTGTATTTCCACGATCTGCCCTTCCTCGGCATACTGCATACCCAGTTCGTTGATCGCTACGTCCTTGACGTATTCCAGATCCACGGAGGAAAGGATTCTGCTGTATTCCTCATCGTTGGCAAGCCTCATGGAGTTTAACTGGCTTTCCTTCTGCGCGATTGATTCAAGCGCTGCCGTATTTTCCGCCTGCAGCCTGATATAACCGATCAGCACCACCGACGCCAGGCAAAGCGCCAGCACCAGAAACGCCACATAACCCACGTTCATATGCGCCGCCTTTTCGCGGTTTCTGCGTACCGCCCGGCTCGTCCTCTTAATCGGAGCCTCTTCGATTTCCCTTCTGACGTCAATTTTCCTGACAGCCGAACCGTCTATATAATATTCGCCGTAGCCGCCGCTTCTTCCGTATGCTCTGCTTCTGCCGCCCGCACGGCTTGTTCTTCCATATCTTGTACTCATACTGTTTCCTCAAAACTTTCTGTTATTCAAAATTGCTAAAATCCGTTCCCTATGCGTACGCACGCAGTTCTTAAACAAGACGCGGTTACATGCGTTCAAAAATTCTTAATTTTGCGCTTTTGGAACGGCTGTTTTCTGCCAGTTCTTCTGCCGACGGTAAAATCGGTTTCCTCGTAATGATCCTGCCAAGGGGTTTCTTTCCGCACATACAGACGGGAAAATTCGGCGGGCAGGTACATGGGTTTTCCTGTTTCTTAAAAGCGGACTTTACAATCCGATCCTCCAGGGAATGAAACGTAATAATGCAGATTCTTCCTCCCGGATTCAAAAATGTGATCATTTCTTCCAGAGAGTTCTTTAAAACCTCCAGTTCCCTGTTACACTCGATGCGGATCGCCTGAAAGGTCCGTTTGGAAGGATGTCCTCCCTCGGCGCGCATCTTAGCCGGTATCGCCGCTTTGATAATCTCGTTCAACTGAAAGGTTGTTTCAATGGGGTTTTGCTGTCTCGCCGCCACAATGTGCTTTGCAATATTGTTTGCGAACCTGTCCTCTCCGTAATCCCTGATGATCCTCGCAAGCTCCGCCTGGGAATATTCGTTGACAATATCTCTGGCGCTCAGGGTTTGTCTGGTGTCCATCCTCATATCAAGTTTCGTATCGTACTTGTAGGAAAAGCCCCTCTCTACGGTGTCCAACTGATAGGAAGACACGCCAAGATCCAGTACAATTCCGTCAACGCCTGTTATCCCTGCATTTTTCAGATCGGAAACCGCGTTTTCATAATTGTCCCGGATCACGCTTACCCGGTCGGCGTATTCCTTCAGCCTCTCTCCCGCAGCCGCAATCGCAGCCTCGTCCTGATCGATTCCGAAAAAACGTCCCTGCCCTTTCAGCCGCTTTACGACCTCCAGCGCATGTCCGCCGCCTCCCAGCGTTCCGTCCACATAAATACCCTCGGGTCTGATCCGCAATCCTTCAATTGTCTCGTCCAGCAAAACCGATTTATGTGAAAAACTCATGCCCGCTCCTAAAATGAAATACCAAAGGAGGATAATTCCTCTGCAATATCGTTAATATCGTCATAAGCGGAAATCTCTTCCCACTTACTTTTATCCCAGATCTCAATATGACCGCCCACTCCGGCGAATACCACATCCTTTTCCAGAGAAGCATGTTCTCTCAGAACGGACGGCACCAGGATTCTCCCCTGCTTGTCCACTTCCACTTCCTGGGCTCCTGAGATAAAAAAACGCTTAATCTTACGTACCTTTGCTTCCAAATCGGATTTCTCATTCAGTTTGTCGATGAAGGAGTCAAATTCATATTTTTCAAACACAAAAAGGCACCCTTCCAATCCCTTTGTAACGACAAACTCATTGCCCAGCGTATCCCTGAATTTGGAAGGAATGATCAGTCTGCCCTTGGCATCTATTGTATGGTTGTACTCGCCCATGAACATTCTTCATCACCTGCCAAACCACTCGGAAACACCTTTGAAACTAATCTTTCACTTTTATGGGTTTTTGTGGCACTTTCCACCACTTTCCACCACTTATGAATAATAATAGCCCAGTTTTTGGGATTTGACAAGAAATTTTTTTTGCTAAAAATTGGCAAAAAAGCGGCTTTGCAAGGTTTTTGCAAAGCCGTTCACGTCTTCGTAACAAGATCTTGTATTCAAATCTTATTTACAAACAAAATATAGATTTTTCGTGGATTTTACATCCGAAAAAAATTTTTTTAATCATTTTTCTCTCCGGCGGGAATTTCCTCCACTTCGTCCCCGCTTTGGTCCGTCAGAGACTGTGCCTTCGCCTTCCGGCGCAGCCTGCTGTGCACGACGATCGCCGTAATCAGGGACGCGGCAAATAAAACGCCGCCCAACATCTGGGATACCGCAATGCCGGTCTGTCCGATCTGAAGCTGATCCGTCCGAAGCCCCTCCACAAAAAAGCGGATGATCCCGTATCCGCCCAGATACCAGAGCGTCATTTCGCCGTCAAACTTTTTATGCTTCCTGTAAGCCCACATGATCAACAGCAAAATGAGATTCAGGAAACTCTCATACAGGAAAGTAGGATGCACCTGAATGTAATTGGTGCCTTCCGCAATATGAGCCGCAATATTCGGAGAAATATCCGACGCGCGTACCATTTCTATCGGAAGCCTCATCGCAAACAATCCGTCCGTATAGCCGCCGAAAGCCTCTCTGTTCATAAAATTGCCCCAGCGTCCGATAGTCTGACCTAACAGCAGACCGAATACGCCCGCATCCGCCATGCTGAAAAAGGATTGCTTTTTAATCCGGGAAAAGACGTACAGCGTCAGAATACCGCCGATTACAGCGCCGTAAATGGCAAGCCCGCCGTTTCTGATATTAAAGATCTGCATCGGATTGTCCTTATACAAATCCCAACTGAAAATCACATAATAAATCCTTGCTCCGATGACCGAAAAAACAATCGCCCAAATAATAAAATCCCACCAGACATCTTCCGGCTGTCCCAGACGCCTGCCTTCCTTCGCCGCAAGGGTAAAGCCCAAAAACACGCCGATCGCAATGATGATCCCGTAAAAAGCGATATCAAAACCGAAAACGGAAATGCTTTTTGGCACATCCGACAGGTAAATGTGAAGATTGGGAAACGCTATATCCATTTTTCCCATAATATCCGCCATGCTGCATCAATCTCCTTTTATTTCTCTGTTAAAATCCGTCCGCATCATACGTTAAAGCGGAACAGGATCACGTCGCCGTCCTGTACCACATAATCCTTGCCTTCCATTCCCACAAGACCTTTTTCTCTTGCGGCGGACAGGGAACCGAGTTCTAACAGATCCTTATAATTGACAACCTCCGCCTTAATGAAACCTCTTTCAAAATCCGAGTGAATCTTGCCTGCTGCCTGAGGCGCCTTGGTTCCTACCTTGATCGTCCATGCTCTCGTCTCATCCTCTCCGGCGGTCAGATAGCTGATCAAACCGAGCAGCTTGTAGGACGCTTTGATCAGTTTTTCCAATCCGGATTCTTTTAATCCGAGATCTTCCAAAAACATCGCCTTTTCATCCTCGTCCAGCTCGGCGATCTCCTGTTCGATCTGCGCGCAGATCACAAATACCTCGCTGCCCTGTTTTGCAGCGTATTCCCGCACCTTTTCCACCTGTTCGTTTGAGCTTCCGTCATCCGCAAGGTCATCCTCGGATACATTCGCCGCAAAGATCACGGGCTTTGCAGTCAGCAGATTATATCCCGCAAACCAAGCCTGCTCGTCCTCATCCTGCGTTTCAAAGGTAATCGCCAGTTCTCCGTTTTCCAGATGCTCCTTTACCCTTTGCAGCAGATCCAGTTCTTTTGCCAGCGTCTTATCCATTCTGGCGCCCTTTGCCGTCTTGGCAATTCTTCTTTCCAGAATCTCAATATCCGAAAAAATCAACTCCAGATTGATCGTCTCAATGTCCCTCAGGGGATCAACGCTGCCGTCCACATGCACAACGTTGGCGTCTTCAAAGCACCGTACCACATGAATAATCGCATCCACCTCGCGGATATTGCTCAAAAACTGATTGCCAAGCCCTTCTCCTTTGGACGCCCCCTTGACCAGACCTGCAATGTCCACAAATTCGATTACGGCAGGCGTTACCTTTTTGGATTGGTACAAATCGCCCAACAGCTTCAACCTTTCGTCGGGCACCGGTACGATCCCCACATTGGGGTCGATGGTACAGAACGGATAGTTCGCCGACTCCGCTCCGGCTTTTGTCAGCGAATTGAATAATGTGCTTTTTCCAACGTTGGGAAGTCCCACGATTCCGAGTTTCATAGTTTATATTTCCTCCTTAAAGGCTTCTTTTTTTCTCTTGTGTCCAGCATTCACTATATCATAAAGACACCCAAAAGTAAATTCATAGATTTTACTTGCTTTTTCCATACCGCTATGATATTTTTTAACTATCTTCATTCATATTATGAGTTTTATCTGATCTCATTTCATTTTATGACAGTCCGTCAGGAACACATCTTTTTACGAAAGGAACACATCTATGAAAAAAAGCAAAATCACTTCTCATTTCTCCCATGCAGCCGGACCGGTACGGATTCCCATGACAAACGATTATCTTTTCCGCGCCCTTTTACAGAAAAACAATAAGGTCTTAAAAGGACTTATCTGTTCTCTCCTACATCTCTTGCCCGACGAAGTTTTGTCCGCCACAATTTTGAATCCCATCGAACTTGGCTCGGCAATTGATGAAAAAAGCTTTCTTTTAGATATTAAGTGTCTGCTCAATAACAACACGATAATCAATCTTGAAATGCAGGTTATCAACGAACATAACTGGTCGGAGCGCTCTCTCAGTTATCTGAGCCGTTCCTTTGACAACCTAAACCGCGGTGAGAAATATTTGCAGGTAAAGACCGCTATCCAGATCAGCATTCTCGATTTTCCACTGTTTCCCGACACGCCGGAATTTTTTGCCACATACATGATGTCCAATGTAAAAAACCATAAAATATACAGTAGCAAATTCAGACTTTCTGTGCTAGACTTAACCCATATAAACCTTGCAACAGAAGAGGATAAACGTTTTCACGTTGATTACTGGGCGTCCCTCTTCAAAGCCGTTACATGGGAGGAAATTAAAATGCTCGCACAAAAAGATCCTATGATTGAAGAAGCTTCCAACACCATTTTCCAGCTCACGCAGGACGAACAGATCCGCCTGCAATGCGAGGCAAGAGAAGATTTTCTTTATTGGCAGAAGGTCAATGAAAATTATACGAAGGAATTGGAAGCATATACTAAACAGTTGGAAGACCAGGCACGCCGGCTGGAAGATCATACCCGGCAGTTGGAAGAAAGCAAACAGCAACTGGAAAACCATACCCGACAGTTGGAGGAAAGCAAACAACAACTGGAAAACCATACCCGGCAGCTGGAAGAAAGCAAACAGCAATTGGAAGCAGACAATCAAAGCAAAGATGCCACGATTGCAGAGCTTTCTGCCCGCATTTCAGAACTGTAGACCGCCAAAGAAAGCGGCAAAAAGAGCAGACAGTGATCCGGCACAGGCGGCTGTGATTTTGATTTACAGGCGGCTCAAACTGAATTATAAGAAGCTGTCAGACGATGGAAAGAGGATGACTGGCAAATACAGGTTTTCATCTGCAAATCCTCCGCAAAGCTGCTTGTCCCTACATAGATATCATACGGAATTTGTTCTGTCACGAAGCATTCACGCTTCTCGTCATAATAGGCAAGACCTTCCTGCGTACACGTCAATGTGACGCGCTTCTTCATCTTTCCTTCCAAAATCATCTTGTGTTTCCTTTTCTGATAATCTCATTTTATATGCAAAGCTTTTTCTGTTTCTGTCAAATTGCACTGTTTTTACTGTCAAAAAGAGACAATCTTTGTACACGTTGTTACGTGATATACAAAAACCGCGCTCATTTTTTGTTAAAAGTGCCGATTCAGAGCATAAAAAAAGGAAACTGCCGCACAATCATGCACAATTTCCTCATGTATCCGCCGTTTTCGTAAAAACCCATATAAGCTGCTCCCGCAAAGCCCTGTTTCCGCTGCTCCCGCAAAAGCCCGCTTTCCAACTATATTTCTACTGTAAATCATGAATTTTCAACAAATCCATAAAATATTCCACATTTGCCGTAATATCGCCCTTAAACACTGCGGAACCGGATACGATTACATTGGCTCCCGCGTCCAAAATCATATTGACGTTGCCCAGATGCACGCCGCCGTCCACCGCCACGTCCACCTTGAGCCCCCTGCGCTCAATCTCGGCACGGACGTCCTTGATTTTCTGCGTACAACTGTCCAGATATTTCTGCCCTCCGAAACCGGTATTGACCGTCATGACCAATACCTGATCCACATAATCCAGATAGGGATATACGGACTCTATCGGCGTCTGCGGGTGCAGCGAAATCCCGGTCCGCAGCCCTTTCGCCCTGATTTTCAAAAGAGTATCCACCATACAGCGGCACGCCTCAATATGTATGGTCAGTCCGTCCGCTCCCGCCGCCGCAAACTGATCAATATAGCGTTCCGGCTCGGTAATCATCAGATGCACGTCAAAAAACTTATCCGTTACCTTGCGAAGCGATTGAATGATCGGAAAGCCAAAGGAAATGGATGGAACAAAGACCCCATCCATAACGTCTATATGAATATATTCCGCTCCCGCTTTATCAACTTTTTCTACCTGTTCTCCCAGTCTTGCAAAATCCGCCGCAAGAATGGATGGGGATAAAATTGCCATTCTAGTATCTCCTCTTATTTTTACATTCTGTATAAAGATTTACATAGTCTTCATATCTTTCCCTGCTGATTTCCCCCATAGCAAGCGCTTCTTTTACCCCGCAGTCCGGCTCGTGAATATGCGCGCAGCCCATAAATCTGCACCGGTCCTTATATCCTGCAAATTCCGGAAAGCATCGGGTCAGTTCCTCCGGAAGAAGCTCCGACACGCTTAAGGAGCTAAAGCCCGGCGTATCAAAAATATAAGTACCCGCTTCTATTTCTATGAGCTGGGAATGTCTGGTCGTATGCTTCCCTCTCTCGATCTTTGTGCTGACCGCCCCCGTCTCCATCACGGTTTCGTTTTGCAGACAGTTGACCAGCGTGGATTTGCCGACGCCGCTGGGTCCGGCAACCGTCGTCACCTTCTCCCGCAAAAGCGCCTTCACGTCCTCAACGCCCTGTTTTTGCAGCGCGCTGATCCATAAAACCCGGTAGCCCGCGCTCTCATAAATCCGCGTAAGCCTTTCCTTATCCGCTTTCGTCGCCAGGTCCGCTTTGTTAAAGCAGATGAGCGTCCCGATCCCCCGATACTCCATTTGAATCAAAAACCGGTCCAGAAGCCCCAGATTCGGTTCCGGCGACGCCGCCGCAAAGATTACCAGCGCCTGATCAACGTTTGCCACGGCAGGGCGCACCAGCTCGTTTTTTCGTTCCAAAAGCTTTGCAATATTTCCAAGGCGTTCCTTTTCGTCTATCACGTCCATATCCACATCATCGCCCACCAACGGTTTCCTGTGATCCTTGCGGAAGACGCCCTTTGCCTTACATTCGTATAAATTTCCGTCCCGGCATTTCACATAATAAAATCCCGCGATCCCTTTGACAATCTTACCCTGCATGAAGCCGACCTACTGCGCCTTTGTAAAGGTCACGCTGTAAGAACCGTAATCCACAGGCACTTGGGTTTCCACAGTTTCGTAAACAGGCTGCGTTTGTGCCTCATCAGCCCAGACAAGACTGCCATCGGGGTTCCTTTCTTGCTCTCCCTGCTGAGTTTCCGTTCTAGTCCCGCTAATATTGACCGTTCCCGTCTCAGACTTAAAGCCCGTCGCATTTTCAGGTGTATATGGGAAAGAGGAGGTCGTATAAGTACGCTTCTCTCCGTCCGCCGCTGTAATCGTAATCGTAACGGTCTCTCCCTCCTGATAGCCCACTGGCGCGTTAATAATTCCTACAAAATTATATTTAACTTCTTTCTTGCCGAGGCTCAATACAAAATTAACCGCCGTACCTTCATCCACTTCCATTCCCGGAGAATAGCTCTGGGAAATCACGCAGCCCGCGGTCACGGAATCGCTGTACTCTTCGGTTACGGTTCCCGCCTTTAAGTTCTCGCCGCTCAATTTATCCTTTGCCGCGCTTTCGCTAAGTCCTCTTAAATCAGGGACTTCCGTTTTCTTAACAGCGGGACCCATGCTGATGATCAGCGTAATGTTGGAGCCCTCCGCCGCCTTTTCTCCTCCGGCAATGCTCTGGGAAACGACATATCCCTCTTCCACTTCGTCGTCATAATCCGTATCCGTGGAGACTTTAAAGCCTGCGGCGCGCAGTTCCGCCATCGCAGCCGATTCTTCTTTATTGACTACGTTTGGCACTTCCACGCCTGCGACGCCGCTGCTGACAACCAGCGTCACTTCAGTTCCCTGCGCCACCATTTCCCCAGCCTCTACGCTCTGGGAAATGACCTTGTTTTCTTCCACTTCGTCAGACTCTTCATATTCGATCTTATAAGTCACATAGATTTCATCCAACGTAGCCTTCGCCACTTCAACGTCCATTCCTACGACATTTACCATTTCGATCTCTTCGGTCTGTTCTTCCTGCTCCGTATCATCGCCTTTAAAGATACCGATGGCGTTCGCCACAAGCACAAGGGCGATCACGCCGATGATAACCGCCGCAACAATCGCAAGGATTGTCGTGACCCGCTCCATCTTGGGATCTAAATCGTCGTCATCGTACTCTTCATCCCCATCGTCGGTCTCGTCATCCTCTTCTTCCTCGTCGTCTTCTTCATCTTCCAGATACGCCTTCTGCCTGCTCTTTGCCTTTGCCACGTCTTCGTTTAAGCGCATATGCACTTCCTCTACGGCAAGGGAGCCGGTTCTTTCCTTGATTTCCGCCATATCTTCGTCCGTAATCGCCTTGGTCGCCGCAGAAGTATCCACATCAACCATCGTCACGAAATCCTCGTCGGGCGTAATCAGGGATTTTTTCAGATCCACAATCAGTTCGCCCATATTCTGATATCTGCGGTCAGGGCTCTTCTGGGTACACTTAAAAATAATTTTTTCCACGCAAACGGGAATCTCGGGCACATATTCTCTCGGAGAAGGCATTTCCTCCTGAATATGCTTGATGGCGATCGCCACCGTCGTCTCCCCGTCAAAGGGCACATGCCCGGTCAGCATCTCAAACATGGTGCAGCCGAGGGAATAAATATCGCTCTTTTCATCGGAAAAGCCGCCTCTTGCCTGTTCGGGCGAAGTATAATGGACGCTTCCCATGACATTAGAAGTAATCGTATTGCTGGTCGCCGCCTTCGCGATGCCGAAATCCGTTACCTTTACCTTACCATCCTTGGAAATCATAATATTCTGAGGCTTGATGTCCCGGTGAATAATATGATTGTTGTGCGCCGCCTCGATGCCCATGGACACCTGAATGGCGATGCTGATCGCTTCTTTAATGGACAGGCGGGATTTTTTCTCAATATAATTTTTGAGGGTAATGCCCTCCACAAGCTCCATGACAATATAATAAATACCGTCTTCCTCTCCGACGTCATAGACGTTGACGATATTCGGGTGCATCAGCCCTGCGGCAGCCTGCGCCTCCGTGCGGAATTTGGATACGAAATTGGTATTCTCGTTAAATTCCTGTTTCAATACCTTCACGGCAACAAATCTGTTTAATTTATGGTCCTTCGCCTTATAGACGTCGCTCATACCGCCGGTCCCGATTTTATCCAATATTTCATACCGGTCGCCAATTAACATTCCAAGTATAATCATCTTTCCACCTCGTCCTCAAAGGGTTTTACTAATATAACCGCTATATTGTCCTTTCCGCCGTGATTGTTGGCGGCGTTGATCAGGGCGTCGCCCTTCTGGATCAATTCTTCCAATTCATCGTTTCTGACGATTTCTTCAATTTCCCGATCCTCAAGCATATTGGTCAATCCGTCGGAACACATCAGAATGATATCGCCGGGCTGCAGCTCTTCCGTAAAGAAATCCGCTTCCACCTCATCCTTTGCGCCGATTGCCCTCGTAATAATATTCTTATCCGGATGCTTGCGGGCGTCTTCTCTCGCAAGCCCTCCCAGACGGATCATTTCTTCCACAAGAGAATGATCCTTGGTAATCTGCCTGATTCCCCTTTTACCGATAATGTACAGACGGGAATCTCCCACATTTGCCACCTGCAGATATTTGCCGATAATCGTAGCCACTACCAGCGTCGTACCCATTCCGAACAGGTTTTCATCCGATGCGGCATCCTCTCTGATCTTTTTATTCGCAGTCTGTATCGCCTTCTGGATAATGATCGTCGGATTTTTCTCAAAGGAATTTCTGATTTCACCGACGACTGTTTCCGTAGTACACTTGGATGCGTAATCTCCCGCATTGTGTCCGCCCATACCGTCTGCTACGATAAACAGATTCGGCATATTACCCAAAGGCTTCGCCGAAGAGAACACGTAGTCCTGATTCAATTGTCTTTTTCGTCCGACATCCGTTACGGAATATGCTTCTAACAACGTATATCCTCCTTGCCCTCTTCTAAATGTCTCTTTCTAAGCTGTCCACAGGCACCGTCTATATCTCTGCCCATTTCCCTTCTAATAGTAACATTTATTCGATTTTTTTCAAGTTTATTTTTAAATGCAGCTACATAACGTCTATCCGGCTGCCTGAAATTCCGCTCTTTAATGGGGTTTACGGGGATCAGGTTAATATGGCAGTTTCTCTTTCCCGCAAGCTTTGACAGGTTTTCGGCATCCTCATATGTATCGTTGACGCCCGATACCAGACTGTATTCAAACGTGATTCTCCTGCCCGTCTTCTCAAAATAAACGTCTACGGCGTCCATCAGCTCCCGGATGGAATAAACTTTCGCAACGGGCATCAGCTCCCGGCGCTTTTCGTCCGTCGCCCCGTGCAAAGACAGCGCAAGGGTAATCTGCAGCCCTTCCTCCGCAAGCCTTAAAATTCCCGGCACGATACCGCAGGTAGAGACCGTCACGTTTCTCTGGCTGATATGCAGTCCGTTTTCATCCGTCAAAAGGCGGATAAAACGCACAAGATTGTCATAATTGTCAAGGGGCTCCCCGGTTCCCATGACGACCACATTGGAAACCCGTTCTCCGGTCAGCCGCGAAATGCAGTAAATCTGATCCAGCATTTCCGAAGGCTTTAAATTTCTGGTCAGCCCATCCAGCGTGGAGGCGCAGAACCGGCAGCCCATACGGCAGCCGACCTGGGAAGATATACACACACTGTTGCCGTGCTTATAGGGCATCAGTACGCTTTCCACCACGTTGCCGTCCTCTAGGGCGAAAAGATATTTCTGGGTTCCGTCAAGCTTTGATTTCTGTACTCTGACCGCTTCTAAGGACGTAAAGAGAAACTTCTCTTTACATTCTTCCCGAAATGCCCTGGATATATTAGTCATATCGTCAAATCCCGCCGCGAGTTTGACGTGCATCCAGTCATACATCTGGTCCGCCCTGAACTTTTTTTCACCCATTTTGACAATCACATCCCGCAGCTCTTCGCGGGTCATGGATTTGATATCCGTCTTTTCCATTTTAACCGCCGCCTCACTCCGCTTTCCGCACCAACAGCGCCGTATAAAAGCCGTCGGTGGGATCTATGCCCGGAAAAAAGGTCCTTTCCTTTATTTTTTCAAAAGGGAACCGCTCCGTAAACCAAGCCATATTGTCTTCGTTTTCCGCCTCAGTCAGCGTACAGGTCGAATACAAAAGTTTTCCGCCCGGTTTGACATACCGCCATACCGTACCGAGGATTTTTTGCTGCAGCGCGGCGATGGAAGCGATATCCTGCTTTGTCACGCGGTATTTGATATCCGGTTTCCTGCCGATAACCCCCAGTCCCGAACAGGGCAGATCAGCAATGACCAGATCCGCCTTTTCTATGCTGTTCTGATCGGGAACGGTCGCGTCACAAACCTCCGCCCGGATATTATCGCAGCCGCTCCTTGCAATGTTTTCCTCTGTCAGCGCCACCTTCCTTTCGGAAAGATCCCTGATCGTTACAAATCCTGTATGGTTAAGCTTTTGCGCCGCATGGATCGCTTTGCCGCCCGGCGCGCCGCAGACGTCGATAACAATCTGGTCTTTTTGAATATCCGCCGTTTCTATAATCGCCATGGAGCCTAAATCCTGTACCGCGATCTTTCCCTGTGCAAACCCCGGAATCGTTTCGATCCGGTCCGTATTTTTCAACCGGTAAGCATAGGGCAGCTCTTGCGTCTGCTTTGCTTCGATACCTGATGCTTTCATCTCCCGCAACAATTTTTCCTTTTCCGCGCCGGAAAGATTCTCATCAAACCGGACCGTAACCGGTCTTTCCGAAAGGAGCCCTTTTAAGATCAATTCGGTCTTCTCTCTGCCAAACCGGGAAATCCACATGGTCACAATCCATAAGGGCATGGAATACGCCACCGACAAATAGCCTTCCGGTTCTTTATGCGGGTCCGGATAGGCAATCCGGTCCCGGTTTCTGGCGATAGTCCGCAGCACGCCGTTGACAAAGCCCTTTAAAGAAGAAAAGCCTCTTTTTGCCGCCAGCTTTACCGCCTCGTTGCAGACCGCGGAATCCGGCGTACCGTCCATATAAAGGAGCTGGTAAACGCTGATTCTCAAAAGACTTCTGATCAGGGGTTTCATCTTTCTGACGGGCACTTTGGAAAAAGCGTCGATGATATAATCCATTTCGATGCACCGTTCCACGGTTCCTTCCGTTACCCGTTTGATAAAGGACCGCTCCTGCTTTTCCAGATATCCGTATTTATCCAAAACCTGTTTCATCACATAATGGCTGTACTGCTTCTTTTCCATGATCTCCATGATGCAGTCCAGCGCAATTTCTCTGGTATTGACCACAATGATTCCCTCATATCCAAGTTTACTGTATTGTACTAATCCCTTCTTCTGCCGTTTCCCGTCAGTAAAATCAGACGCAGAAGCTGAAGCACCGCATTCGCCGCTGCCGCCACATAAGTCAGTGCCGCCGCCTGCAAAACCTTCCCGCTCTGCCCGGTTTCCGTTTCCGTCAGAATCCCTTGACTTTGCAAAAGGCGCAGCGCTCTTTTGGAAGCGTTGTATTCCACCGGCAGCGTAACGATCTGGAACAAAACGGCAAGCGCAAATACCCAGATACCGATTTGTATCAAAAGATTGTTGTACCCCAGGATAATACCCAGCAAAATCAGCGGAACCCCTGCCCTGGAACCGAGATTCGCCGCCGGCACCAGCATCGTACGCAGTTTTAACGGCACATATTCCTGATGATGCTGCAATACATGACCGCACTCATGCGCCGCCACGCCGATTGCCGCAACGGATGTAGCATGATAGGTAGAATCCGACAGGCGCACCGTCTTCGTTCTGGGATCGTAGTGGTCGGTCAGCGTCCCTCTCACATGTTCGATACTCACATCATAGATACCGTTGCTGTGAAGCAGACGTTCCGCCGCCTGCGCTCCGGTCATTCCCGACCTGCTGGGTACCCGGTTATATTTTTGAAAAGTAGTATTGACTCTGGCGGATGCTAGGATAGATAAAATCGCCGCAATCAGCACCAGAAGATAGGTGGGATCATAATAATATCCCCAGTATCCATATGGCATAGATCTTCCTTCCTTTCTTTACAGCGCTTCTCCCTCCTCAAACGACCGCCCCAAAAGGAATTCTTTCATACACATTCTTTTTTTCCCCTCTAACTGGATTTCTTCCAGGGCAAGCGCACCGTCTCCGGTACAGACAATGACCTGGTCTTTCGTCACTTTGGCTATGGTTCCCGGCGCGCCTTCCATTGCCGGCATAACCTTTGCCTTCCAGATTTTTAACTGTTTTCCCTTATATTCCGTATAGGCGCTGGGCCAGGAATTTAATCCCCTGACGAGCCTCTCAATCTCTGCGGCGCTCTTGCTCCAGTCGATTTTCCCTGCCGCCTTGGTCAGCATTTTGGCATAACAGCTTTTCGCATCATCCTGTTTGACCGGATGCACGTCTCCCTTTTCGATCTTTACAAGCGCCTCGGTAATTAACGCGCTTCCCGCCTCGGCAAGCTTATCAAAAAGGCTTTCTCCCGTATCCTCCGAAGTGATCGGTACTTTTTGCTGAAATAAAATATCCCCGGTATCCAGTCCCCGGTCCATCTGCATAATCGTAACGCCCGTTTCCGTTTCGCCGTCGATAATGCTCCACTGGATCGGCGCCGCCCCTCTGTACTTGGGCAGCAGGGAAGCGTGAATATTGACGCAGCCGTGCTTTGGCATCTGTAAAATCTCTTCCGACAAAATCTGTCCGAATGCCGCCACCACAAAAATATCCGCCGGATATTCTCTCAACTGCGCTACGGCTTCCGCCGCTTTGATCTTAACCGGAGTCAGCACCGGTATGCCGTGCTTTTGCGCGCATTCCTTAACCGGAGAAGCCGCCATTTCCTTTCCCCTGCCCCTGGGTTTATCGGGCTGGGTAACGACCGCCGTCACCTCATGTCCCGCTTCTATTATCGCTTCCAGCGGTCCCACCGCAAAGTCGGGAGTTCCCATATATACTACTTTCATCTGCTATTCGTCCTCTTCCTCGTATTCCTCGTCATCGGCGCCGACTTCATAAAGCGGTCCCTCCACCAGCTCCGTATACATGTGTCCGTCCAAATGGTCGATTTCGTGCATCAGCGCCCTCGCTAACAGCTCGGTGCCCTCCACCTCGATCGGTTCCATATTTTCATTTAAAGCGACGACCTTAACATAGTTGGGTCTGGTAACAATGCCGCTTTTTCCCGGCACGGAAAGACATCCCTCGTGTCCGGTCTGTTCGCCGCTTGTTTCTACAACTCTGGGATTGACCAATACGATCGGGTCCTCTCCCGTATCAATGACGCAGATCCTTTTTAAAATTCCCACCTGGGGAGCCGCCAGCCCCACGCCGTCCGCTTCATACATGGTCTCAAACATATCGTCGATCAATTCTCTGGTGCGTTCGGTCATTTCCTTTACTTCTTTGCATTTCTTGTTCAAAACCGGATCTCCGATTTCTCTGATGTTTCTGATTGCCATTAGGCGTTTCCCTCCTTAATATCCGTTCATCGGGTCGAAATCAAAATAAACGGTACAGTCCGCATATTCTTTCTTTTTTTCTTCCATTCTTTTTTCTATCAGGTCCTTCGCCGCAACAAGCTGTGCATAATCTTCGTGGCGGATGTATATCATCTTCCGGTACGTATCGCTGATTTTCCCGATCGTCGCGTCCGCCGGACCGACGATATTGCAGGATGCGCGCCTCAGCTTACCGGCGACGTCGTTTACCGCCTCGGTCAGCCTTGCTTCGCTGCCGGAAGCAATTAACACGGCGAGCATATGGTTGACCGGCGGATAGCCGCAGACCTTCCGGTATGCGATTTCTTCCTCATAAAAGCCTTCATAGTCCTGATTCGCCGCATGGACGATAGCATAATGCTCCGGGCGGTAAGTCTGGATTACCGCCTCTCCGGGCGTCTTACCTCTGCCCGCCCTTCCGACCGCCTGGGTCAGTAGCTGAAAGGTGCGCTCCGCCGCCCGGTAATCCCCCGCCGAAAGGGATAAATCCGCCGCCAGCACGCCCACCAGCGTCACGCCCGGGAAATCGTGTCCCTTGACGATCATCTGGGTGCCGATGAGAATATCCGCTTCTTCGTTGGCAAAAGCGGACAGGATTTTTTCATAATCATCCTTTTTGCCGGTGGTGTCCTTATCCATCCGCAAAACCCGCGCAGCGGGAAACATCTCTTTGATCCGCTCCTCCACCTGCTCGGTTCCCACCTTAAAGCCTGTAATATATTTTGAACCGCACTCCGGACACAGCCGCAGCGCAGGCGTCTCATAACCGCAATAGTGACAGACCAGCTTATGTCTGCCGTGTTCCGTCAGGGAAACGTCGCAATGGGGGCATTTCGCCACATAACCGCAGCTTCGGCAGGTCACGAATCCCGCGTATCCCCGGCGATTCAAAAACAGCATCGTCTGCTCTTTCTTTTCAAGCCTTTCCCGAAGCTTTTCATAAAGAAGCCTGGAAAATATGCTGCGGTTCCCTTCATGAAGCTCTTCCCTAAGATCCACCGTATGGACTTTGGGCAGGCGCTTTCCTCCGAACCGGTCCTGCAGCCGGAAAAATCCGTACTCTCCGTTTTGCGCCTTGTAATAAGCGGTCACGGAAGGCGTCGCCGAACCGAGCACGACGCTCGCGCCCTGGGTACGGGCAATATATTCCGCCGTCTCCCTGGCATGATACTTGGGCATACCGTCGCTTTTATAGCTGCCTTCGTGCTCCTCGTCTATGATAATCATCCCAAGGTTTTGAAACGGCGTAAACAGCGCGCTTCTGGGTCCGATCATAATCTTGATTTCTCCCCGTTTCGCCCGCTCGAACTGATCGAAACGTTCTCCCTTGGAAAGCCTGGAATGGATGACGGAAATCTGATCCCCGAACCGTTTATAAAACCGCAGCACCGTCTGATAGGTCAGGGCGATTTCGGGAATCAGCACAATCGCCTCTTTTCCCCGGTCGATGATCCCCTCGATCATTTCCATATATACCTCAGTCTTACCGCTTCCCGTGATTCCATGCAGCAAATAGGTCTTTCTGACCTGATTTTCATAGTCCTTTAAAAAAGCGTCCACTATTTCCTGCTGCGGCACGGAAAGCGTGGGTTTTTCCCCGGCGCAGACCTTTGCCTTGACGGGGTTTCGGTAGACGTTTTTAGTCTCCGTGCGGATGACGCCCTGGCTCTCCATGGTTTGAAGCGTCTTTGCCGATACGTTAAGCTTCGCCGTCACAAAGCTGTAGGAAAGCGCTTCAACGCCTTCAAAAGCCTCCAACAGCCGTTTTTTTGCCACATGGTGCCTGCGCTCCGCCTCAATTAAAAGACGCTGCCGCTCCTTTGGAGTAACATTGAGATAAATTTCTTTCTGCAAAACCCGCCCGATCTGTTCCTTTACCGGGAGTACGGTTTTTAACGCCGCGATCAGGGTAGAACCGTAATTGGCGCGCATCCATGCCGCTAACGCCACAGAACGCCCCTCCGCGGTAACTCCGCCCTCCACCACGCTGGAAATTTCCTTGCACAGCTCATCGGGATATTCCGAAACGTCGGTCAGCTCCAGCACAAAGCCCTTAATCTGCTTATTGCCCCTTCCGAATGGAATGAACACCTGCATTCCCGGCTCAAGCCGTCCTCTCAACGCTTCCGGCACTTTATATTGAAAAGGTCTGTCTACTTTTTCATGGGAAATATCTACACAGATATTTGCATATTTACCCTCCACTTTATTTCCTTCCTGTCTTTTCAGCCTTTGCCTTTACGCTCTTTCACGGCTCATTCCTCCGGCGTTACTTCCGCGGCTAATGCTTCCGCGTTTGCCGGCGGGGCCTGCCGTCCCGCCATAACGTCGGCAATGATGTCTCTTTCGTCCATGGGATATTTTTTGCCCTCGATTTCCTGATAATCCTCATGTCCCTTTCCGGCGAGCACAATGACGTCTCCCGGCTTCGCATAGCGGATGACATAGGCAATCGCTTCCCGCCTGTCGATAATTTCAATATATTTTCCGTCGGTCCTGCCGATCCCGATCTTAATATCTCCGATAATGTCCTCCGGCTTCTCGAATCTGGGATTATCCGAGGTAATCACGGTCAGATCGGCAAGCCTTCCGCTGACCTCTCCCATCTCGTATCTGCGAAGCTTGGAACGGTTTCCTCCGCAGCCGAACATGCAGACAAGGCGTTTGGGTTCATATTCCTTTAAGGTCGTCAGCAGGCTCTCAAGCGCCATTGCGTTGTGTGCATAATCGATCATCAGCGTAAAGTCCTTAGAAATCCTGATCAGCTCAATCCTTCCCTTGACGCTTGCTTCCTTTAACGCTTCCTGCATCACGGAAACCGGAATGTCAAAATGGCGGCAGATCGCAATCGCCGTCAGAGCGTTATATACGCTGAACCGCCCCGGGGAATGAAACTGCACTTCAAAGTCCAAAAGTCCCTTTACTTTAAAATCCACACCCAAAAAGCCTTCGCCCTTTAACAGCTTCACATCATCCGCATACAAATCCGCCTCATGGGAAAAGCCATAGGTTTCCAGCTCACAGGTGTGCCCCTCCAAAACCTTTTCCCAATGGGCGTCGTCTATGTTGACAATGCCTTTTTTGCACTGTTTGAACAAAAGCCCTTTACAATACATATAATCTTCAAAATCTTTATGCTCGTTAGGTCCGATATGATCCGGTTCGATATTCGTAAAAATCCCCAGTTCAAACGTAAAGCCCTGGGTGCGGTGCTGCATCAGCCCCTGGGAGGACACCTCCATCACCGCCAGATCGCATCCCGCGTCCAGCATTTCCCTGAAATATTTCTGTAAAATATAAGATTCCGGAGTCGTATTGTCAGCAGGAATCCTTCGATCTCCGATGACCGCCTCAATGGTGCCTACTAACCCCACCTTATGTCCGGCATGTTCCAGAATGGATTTGACAAGATAAGTCGTCGTCGTCTTTCCTTTTGTTCCCGTCACACCGATGACTTTCAGCTGATCCGCGGGATTGCCGAAATACGCTGCGCTGATAAACGCCATGGCGTATCTGGTATCCTCCACCAGGATCACGGTCACGTCCGCATCCTCCGGCAGTTCCACCTCGTGGCTTACCACCAGCACAGCCGCGCCGTTTGCTGCGACCTCCGCCGCTTTATCATGAGCGTCAAACTTAGCTCCCACAATACAGATAAACATACAGTCCTTTTCTACGTTGTCGGAATTATAAACAACCGACGAAACCTGTCTGTCCGTATTTCCTTTCAAAACCTTGTATTCGATATTTTTCAGTAAGCTTTTGCAATCCGTCATATTACCACACTTTCCGCTCTTTTTTTCGTGCAAACAGAGCAAAACCTAATCTATTATAGGATAGCACATATAGTGTGTTTTTTCAATCGGTGTACAAGATATATCTCGGTAAACTGTCTCAATAAGCGGTCCTGCATAAGTTCGCCTGTATACAAAAAAACTGCAGCATTGTTATATTTTGTATCTGTCACGGAAACACGCTTTCGCTCTATAAAAACGCAGCGGTACGTAAATCCGCAAAATACGCGGATTAAGTACCGGCGTTTTTATAAAGGTTTCCTTTGACAGATACAAAATATATCCACACGACAGTTACTTATAAAGCAGCGGCTTTATCGCTGTGTACTATGCTATTTCAAAACATTTTTCCCGCAAATAAAGTGCCCGCTTTGTTGCCTTTCACGATTTCGTACAAAGCTTCCGGCGCTCTTCCATTGGTAATTATGGTGTCTATCCCCTGTGCAGCCGCTAACGCGGCGGCTCTGTGGGAGGAGCCGTTTATACTTTTGGAAAAAGGTGCAAAAACGGAAGTGATGGAAATCGGTCTTGGTATCAGCATTTTGCCGGAATTGATTTTAAAGCGCGTTCCATACCGGATTGTGGCAAAAGAATCGAACATACCCGCATATCGGAAAACTATGCCCTCCAAAAACTACAAAAACAGAAAATAAAAAACCCGAGACCGAAAAACAGGAAGCCAAAATGGGCTGCCGCATCAATAAAATCAGTGTCTGTCAAAGGAAACCTTCACAAAAACGCCGGTACTTAATCCGCGTATTTTGCGGATTTACGTACCGCTGCGTTTTTGTAGAGCGAAAACGTGTTTCCGTGACAGATACTGATTTCATCGATACGACAGCCCATTTTGGCTTCCTATTTTTTCCGCTTCGATTCTTTTATTTCTTATACTGGTTATTTCTCATACTCCGGCTGCCATGCCGCGAATCCGGCAAGCGCTTCATCCGTACGGTTGTAATAGCGGACGCCCTTATTTAATTTTGCGATTTCCGCCATTTCTTCATCCGTCAACTGAAAATCAAGGATATTGAGATTATCCCGGATATGGTCCACGTTTTTGCTGCCCGGAATGACCACAAATCCCATCTGGGTATGCCAACGCAGGATAATCTGCGCCGGGGATTTGCCATACTTTTTGCCCAGTTTTGCAAAAACCGGCTCTTCTATAAGCGCCTTGTCTCCGTGTCCCAACGGATACCATGCCATCAGCCTGATTCCGTACTGATCAAGTTTTTTACGAAGCTCATCCTGTGTAAAATAAGGATGCGCCTCCACCTGGATAAACTGGGGAGCGATCTCCCATTTCGCCTCCAGTTCCTCAAGATACCTGCCTTCAAAGTTGGAGATACCGATCGCTTTTGCCTTACCGTCGCGATACGCCTTTTCCAGTTGTCTGTAACCCGCAAGCCAGTTTCCGGCAGGCTGGTGAATGTAAAGAAGGTCCACATAATCTACGCCGAGACGCTCCAAAGTCTCATCCACCGCATTTTCGTTCTCATATTCGCTCGCCCAGAGCTTGGTGGAAAGAAAGACCTTTTCTCTGGGAACGCCGCTTTCCTTCATACCGCGCCCGACAGCTCTTTCATTGACATAAGCGTTAGCGGTATCGATACACTCATACCCCATCTTGAGCGCCTCTCTGACGCTGTTTTCCGCATCCGCCGGGGAAATCATAAAGGTGCCGATCCCGATTACCGGGCATTGATTGCCGTTGTTCATTGTTACATATTCCATTTTAAACATCCTCCTTTGGTTGATTTATTTATTGTCTGTAAGCTGCAAGCGCCGCTTTTATCACGGTGTCGCATAAAACATCCGTCTTTTCGGAGCCCATGACCTCACTGTCCGTCATGCACCAGGCAACCATCAGCCCGTAAAGCTGTGCATTGATCAACAACGCAAGATCATCAACGGGCAGATCGTCCCTCAGCTCGCCGCGTTTTACCGCCTCCTCCAAAACGGACTGCATTGCGCGGTAGTCGTATTTGTATTTTGTCATTTTTTCGCCGTCAAACAGCATATCTGCGGGAGAAAGATTGTTTCTAACCCACTGTCTGCATATTTCAATTCCTGTTTTTTCAATATCTCCCAGGAAATTGCGGCAGTAATACCGCAGCCGCTCCAAAATATCTTTATCCTGCATCCCGTTCACGATTTCCGCAAGCCGGTAAAAGTCCGTCCGGTTCAGTTCCTCAACCACGTCTTCCTTCTTTTTGAAATAGGTATAAAACGAACCTGTGGACACGCCGGCTTCCTTGACGATGTCGTCTATGGACGTAGCGTCAAACCCCTTTTTGGCAATCAGCACCTTTGCCGCTTCAATGATTTTATTTCTTGTTTCCACGGCGCGGATCTGCCTGTTTGTCATTTTTTTCTCCACTTCCTCACCTCCGTTTCTCTGCTATGGTTCTACCATACCATAAAAACGAATGTAATTCAATGAATTAAATTCAATTTTATAATTTTTTAGTATCTTATACCTGTTTTCCCATTTCATACGCCTGGTTATACGCCGGAGTGTCCTTGACCTCTCCCGCCTGCCATGCGTCAACGCCGTAAATGATTCCGGCTTCCTTCGCCCCTTCCAGGCAGTCTTCGGTAAAGCCGCGAAGCGCCTCCAGGATCCGCTCCAGATTATCCTTTTCCGTATCCGCCGCCGTCATAATAAAATAAAAATCCTTATTCCGGATCTCCGTATATCTGGGCACGGTACGGTCGATAAAGGTTTTTAACTGTCCCGCCATGGAATAAAAGTAAACGGGCGTCGCCAGCACGATTGCATCCGCCTCTACCATTTTATCCAGGATTTCAGCCATATCGTCCTTTTGAACACATTGGTGCGTCGTATTGCACACGCCGCAGCCGAGGCAGTACCCTATCTTTTGGGAAGCAAGGAACACCTTTTCCACCTGATGTCCGCTTTTCTTTGCGCCCTCTGCGAATCTGTCGCAGAGCAGATCGGAATTTCCGTGCTTTCTCGGACTTGCCGAAATGATCAGTACTTTTTTCATCTAGGCTTCCTCCTGCCATACTTCTTTTGCCATGCGAAGCGCCGCCATGCCTTCGGCCATCCTGCGTAAAATGCGGCATGGGTCAGAATTTCAGCAATTTCTTCTTTGGTTACACCGTGATTCTTTGCATTTAACAAATGGTATTTTAAAGAGCTGTCCAAAATTCCGCCCGCCATCAGCGCCGTTACCGTGACGATGCTTCTGTCTCTGGCGGATAATTTGTCCTCTCTCGACCAGACCTGACCGAAAAGCACATCGTCATTAAGTTCTGCAAATTTGGGAGCAAATTCTCCCAGTTCGTCTCTTCCTGCCGTTACCTTTGCCATTTTGATTTCCTCTCTTTCCTGCTTTTCATTGCTATGACATTTTTCTCTCTTCCGTTTTACAGCTTCGCATATTCTTCATCGGATACCGGTTCGCACCACTCCGTTTTGCAGTTTTCGCCGGGCACTTCAATCGCCAGATGCTGGAACCACGCATCCGCCGCCGCGCCGTGCCAGTGCTTTACTCCTGCCGGAATATGAACCACGTCTCCAGCTGTCAGCTTCTTTGCCGGTTTTCCCCATTCCTGGTACCAGCCTTCGCCAGCCGTAACAAGCAACATCTGCCCGCCGCCTTTGTCCGCATGATGAATATGCCAGTGATTGCGGCACCCGGGTTCAAAGGTCACATTGCCCACCGCTACCTGCTCCGTGGAGAGCATATTTAAAAAGCTTTGTCCCGTAAAATATTGCGCGAAGGCATCGTTCGCCCCGCCTGTAGGAAATACGCTCATTTCCCTTCCGCTCGTTCCTTCTTTGCCGATTTCTTTTTCACTCATGATAAATCCTCCTTCAACCATTTTTCTATTTCTTCCTTTGCCCGTCCGACGCTGCCGCCGCGAATCGCAAGCCCTCTTAAAACCTTCGCTTCCGGGCACAGTTTTTTGATATCCGCAACGCTGCTTCCCATGCCGCTTCCCTCGTGGGTGCAGAAGGGTTTAATTGTTTTTCCCTTCAGGTCAAAATGCTCCAAAAACGTAAAGACCGCCATGGGCATCGTATTCCAATAATTGGGAAACCCAAGATAAATCACATCATAGTCCTTTAACGTCTCCGGATATGCCTTCAACTGCAGACGCGCGTCTTTTTGCTGATCGTTTTTCGCCTGTTCGATACATTCGTTGTAGTCCCCGGCATAAGGCTGCGCCTGTTCGATTTTAAACCAATCGGCGCCCGTCAGCTCCCTGATCATTTCCGCCGCAGTTTCCGTATTGCCCACTTTCAGCTTTTTGATCATACCGTTCACATAGTTTTCACCCGCTCTTGAATAAAATGCAATGAGATTTTTCGACATTTTCATCCCTCCGCTTCTCTCTGATCCCTTTTGCGTACTTATAATGTAACACGCGCCTCCTTGCTTTAGAAACTCCGATATGTTATGATTGTATCAACTTAAAGTTAATACCTTTTGACCGAAACGGAGGAAAAAAGATGTATAATCCCAAACTTGATACCCTGATTGCCGCCGCCGACTGCGGCAGCCTGAATAAAGCTGCGGAAAAGCTCTATATTTCCCCTACTGCGGTTATGAAACAGATCAACAGTCTGGAAGACCATCTCGGCGTCAAGCTCATAGAACGGACCCGTACCGGCGTGCAGCTTACCCCTGCCGGAAAAATTATTTACCGGGACGCCGGATTTATGATGGATTATTCCAAAAAATCCATTGCCGAAGCCCATGCGGCGGCGCATACTTACGATACGACCTTCTGCGTGGGCACTTCCCTGTTGAACCCGGCAAAGCCCTTTATGGACCTGTGGTACCGGGTAAACAAGGATTTTCCCGATTACAAGCTGCACCTCGTCCCCTTTGAGGACGACCACAACGGTATTGTGTCGGAAATTGAAAAACTGGGAGAAAAATTTGATTTTCTGATCGGCGTCTGTGATTCCAAGGTCTGGCTCTCGCTCTGCCGGTTCCAGCCTCTGGGCAGATATAAAAAAATGATAGCCGTGCCCAGAGAACACCGCCTTGCAAACAAAGACCTGATTGAAATGGAAGATTTATACGGCGAAACGCTGATGATGGTATGCCGCGGCGATTCCGGCGTCAATGATTTTATCCGCAACGATCTGGAAAAAAACCATCCTCAAATCCGGATCGAGGATACTCCTCAGTTTTATGACATATCCGTGTTTAACCGCTGCGCGGAAACCGGTAAGGTACTGCTTACCATCGAATGCTGGTCAGAGGTTCATCCGGGGCTGATTTCCATCCCGGTAAACTGGGACTACAGTATTCCCTACGGTCTTCTGTACAGCCTCGATGCGCCGCAGGACGTTTTGCGGTTTGTGGACAAGGCGCGCCTTTTGTCATCAGTTTAAGCAAACAAAAAACCCGGCGGGGAAGCCGGGTTTTTCGTTTGAATTCTTATGAGGGGGGAGATAGTGAGTTGTGGTTCAACTATCTGACTCTTATAATATCTGTAAATTGTGTCCAAAATATGTGCAAATCATAAAAAATTTGCAAATTTTATAAACTAAAATAAAAATACCGGTAAAATAAAAATAGTCTTATCTTTACATTGTCACAATCATGACGTTTTTAATGATTTCTTCCATGGTATCTCTGGGAATCACGCCGCTTTCGAGGGTTGTGGCGTTTGCTGCGGAAATGCCCGCCGCAAGCTGCATCGTATCCTCTTCGCCCATTCCCTGTACCAGACCGAGAACCATCGCCGCGACTACACAGTCTCCGCAGCCCACGGTATTGACTGCCTTAACGCGCGGCGGAACAGCCTTGATGACCTTCCTTTTGGTTACCTCCAGCAGACCTTTGTCCCCCATGGACACAACAACCTTCGTCACGCCTGCCTTTACATAAGCATACGCCGCCTGAATGATTTCCGCTTCCGTCGAAAGCTTCCTGCCCGCTATGTACTCCAGTTCCTTGCGGTTGGGCTTGATACAATAGGGCTTCTGCCCGATTCCCTTCCGAAGCGGTTCCTTGCTGGTATCTAAAAACACCTTGACCTCAGCCTCATTGCAGACAGCGATCAGTTTTGCATAAAAATCATCGGCTAAGCCGTCGGTCAGGCTGCCGGATAAAACGACGCACTCGCTCTTTGGCGCCAGCTCCTTGAATTTATCCATAAACAGATCCCTTTCAAACGCCGCTATATGCGGTCCCGGTTCCAGAATCTCGGTCACATATCCGTCGTCTCCGATAATATTCATGTTGGAACGGGTCATATTGCGGATTTTGGTAAATGCAGCCGTCACATCCATTTTTTGCAGCGCCTCTTCGATAAATTCGCCCGTATAGCCGCCCAAAAAGCCGGTCGCCGTCACATCGGCGCCAAACTGCTTCAACACCTTCGTCACATTGATTCCCTTGCCGCCCGCCAGACTGAGCAGATCCCGCATACGGTTGACCTGTCCGATCATAATGCCGGTGGTATTATAGGTTTTATCCACCGCCGGATTACATGTTACTGTTAAAATCATTGATTTTCCTCCCCTGCAAATTTAATATGTTTGATTGTTATTTGTATCGTTGTAGCACCCCGGTACGTGTTCTCTTCGGGCGTATAGGCGATATCCGCCGTCCCCCCGCTTCTTTGGAACCTCTTTAAAAAATCCGTCCCGTCCCCGAACCAGATGGCGTCAAAGGACGCGCCCGAAGGGCTTTTTACCCTTCCCTTGACCACATTACCGCTTTTTCCCAAAATCCGGCACTGTTGAAGCGCCACGCCCTTTTGTGCAAACAGCGGCTTCCGGTTGCCGGTTCCGTAAGGCTCCAACAGCCGCATCTGATCAAGAAGTTCCTTTGAAACATAATCAATGGGCATCGGCACATCGATCATAACTTTTTCCACAAAATCCTCTTCCGTCAAAGTACAGACTTCATTGATCCGCCTGCGAAACTCCCCGGCGCTCCCCGCCGGAAGGGACAGCCCCGCCGCCAGCTTATGCCCGCCGTATTTCACAAAAATATCTTTGATCTTCGTCATTTCCTCAAACATATGATAGGCGTCAATGCTCCGCCCGGAGCCTTTGATCCCCTCCTCCGCGTCAGTCAGCACAAACACCGGCTTTCCGTAGCGCTCCCGCAGCTTTCCCGCAATAATTCCGGCAAGGGATTCGTGTACCTTCGGCAGATAGACGACCAGCACCCGGTCTCTTCCCAAGCCTTCTTTTTCTACCGCCTCTACGGCTTCCTCCAGCCCTTTCAGGGTCAGTTCCTGTCTCTGTACGTTCAGCTCTTTCAACTCGGCGGCAATCCCCATCGCCTCCCGCCTGGTCTTTGCATTCAAAAGCTCCAGTACTCGGTCCGCGCTGTCCAGCCGCCCGGAGGCGTTAAAACAGGGACCTAAGATAAATCCCACATGATACGGCGTCAATTCCTTATCCTTTAAACCGCATTGTTCGATCAGCGCCTGCATTCCGTGATTTTCGCAGCGGGCAATGGATTTAAGCCCGTACTTTACCAAAATGTGGTTCTCTCCGTTTAGCTCCATCACGTCCCCGACGGTAGCGAACGCCGCAAAGGCAAAACACTCCTCCAGCACCCTTTCGCCCTCCGCCGCTTCCGGGGAGTCTGACCGGGCAATTCGGGAAAACAACGCCTGTACAAATTTATAGGCGACCGTGCCGCCGCAGACTCCCTTAAAAGGATATCCGCAGTCCTCCCTTTTGGGGTCTACCACCGCGTCGGCAGGCGGCAGAAGATATTGCCGCTTCTCCCCCTCCTGCTCGTAGGGCACTTCGTGATGATCCGTTACAATCACATGGATTCCCAGCTCTTTTGCATAGGCGATCTGGCTTGCCGCCGCGATCCCGTTATCACAGGTAATGATAACCTGCACCCCGTCTTTGTAAGCGCTCTCAATCAGACGGTCGTTTAAGCCGTACCCGTCCTGAATCCGGTGCGGAATTACCACATCCAGTAAATCCGTCTCCGTATCCCCCGCCAGGCATTTTCCTGCAAAGGTCAGCCCCTGCTGTAAAATAAAGGCGGAGCATACGCCGTCAATATCATAGTCCCCGATGATCCTGATCTTCTTTTCTTCTTTGAGATACCCTTCCATGAGAGAAACCGCTTTTTCCATATCCGCCATCAGAAGCGGATCGTGCAGATTCTCCCTTGTTCCGTTCAAAAAAAGATCAATCTGCTCTTTTTGTGTCATATCCCTGTTTCTTAAAAGCCTTGCCACAACGGGACTGATCCGAAACTCTTTGGCGATTGCTTCAAAATCAGCTCTTTTTACTTCTATGTACCACTTTTCCATCCTGATTCATATCCAATCCAAACTTTTGAAAAACCCGGAAGCATTGCTGCCTCCGGGTTTCAGTTTACCATGTTTTATAAAAATCCGCCACTATTTCACGCACTGAGAAAATTTCTGCTGCGCTTCCATAATTTTTTTGTCCTCTGCCATGGGCGTCGGATAATAGCCTCTCTCGTGCATCAGGTGGAATACCTCTTCCTGAATCGCATGTTCTTTGCCAAGGCAGTCAATGATCGCGTCTCTTACGCTGTTGTGGACACATTCATTGGCATAATGATTGTACTGTTCCGTCGCTCTTTTTTCGGAAATCAAAGCATCCGTTAAAACATCTTTTTCTGAAAATTGTTCCTGCATTGCGCGCCCTCCTACTTAACCTGTTCATAAAGAGAATTAAAGTGACTCTGATGTTTGTTTGCGATATCCTCAAATTTTGCCTTTACTTCGGGGTCCTCGCAATGACTTGCCAGCATCTGAAATTTGTGGATCAGCAGTTCTTCTTCGTTTAACAGCTCGGAAAGACCTGTCAATTCTTTTTCCGTAATTTGTTTCATAAAAACCAACCTCCTGCTTTTTTTAGTAGTATGACCGGCTTTTTCTTTTCTTATTCGGAAAAAGCGTCAAAAAAAGCGCGCTGTTTTTCTTCATCAAAACAACGCGCTTTCCATGCAGTTTTCTTTTATTTTCTACATAAGCAGATAGACAAAATATCCGACATAAGCAAGGAGCATGACGATCCCGGCGGGGCGGCGCAGTTCCTTATGCTTTGCGACGCCGATCCACAAAAGGACGCCCGATAAGAAAGCAACCAGTGTATCGATGATAAATTTGCTTTCAAAAATAACCGGGGTTACAAGCGCCGTTGTGCCTACGACAAACAAAATGTTGAACACATTGCTGCCCACAATGTTGCCGATGGCAATATCCGCCTTTCCCTTTCTTGCCGCGGTCACGCTGGTCACAAGCTCCGGCAGGGAAGTGCCAAGCGCTACGATGGTCAGACCGATCAGACGGTCGGACATGCCGAACATTTTCGCAATTGCGGAAGCGGAATCAACGGTAAAGTCCGCGCCAACCACCACCATAGCCGCGCCCGCAGCGCCCATGAGCAACAGTTTCCACAACGGCTGTTCCTTTTCTTTTTGGGGTTCCTCTTTTTTCTTTTTTGCCATGACAAACAAATAAATCAGATATATGATAAACAAAACCCAGAGGATCACGCCTTCTGCGCGGTTGATTTTCCCGTCGTTCATGCCGAGCCCCAGCAGAACCAGCGTAATGACCAGCATAAAGGGAATTTCATACCGGATCGTGGATTTTTGCACCGCCACGTTGGTAATAACCGCCGTCAGCCCCAAAATAATCAGAATATTCAAAATATTGCTGCCGACCACATTTCCGATGGTAATACCGGCGTTTCCCTTCATTGCAGACGTGATGCTGACCGCCGCTTCCGGCGCGCTGGTTCCCATCGCTACAATCGTCAGACCGATAACAAGCTGCGGTATTCCGAATTTTTCCGCTATTCCCGCCACGCCTTCCACAAACCAGTCGGCGCCCTTTACAAGCATCACAAATCCCACCGCCATAATAAAAATCTGAATAAGCAAATTCATTTCTCTGTCTTCCCTTTCCTTTTCCTTATTTTGTTTTTCCCGCTTGTATACCGCAATATTCAAAGAAGCCCCGGATTGTCCTCCTACTAAGTACGAAAAAAGCGAGACTTCCTATTGTACAATAAAAGCACAATAAAAGTCTCGCTGCTTTGCTGTAAACCGGATTTTCCGAAACGGAAAAATCGTACTGACGATTATACAGACGTCCGTGACGCCAACTACTCCCTTTTATTACATGAAGTATAGCAACGAAAAAACGGAAAGTCAATAAGGCTTTTTTATTTTCCCTTTACTATTTTGCCGTCTTTCCCTTTATCTTTGTCTTCATCACATACCAGAGTGCGCCCGTAATACATACGGAGGAATATGCGCCGCAGACAATACCTACCATCAGAGGCAGAGCAAATTCACGGATGCTGGTAACGCCCAGCACGTACAACGCCGCCACCATAACGAAGGTTGTGAAAGAAGTATTGATGCTTCTGGTCAGCGTCTGGGTAATACTCGTATTGACAACCTCTGCAAGCTCCGTATTCTTCGGCATTTCCTTTAAGTTCTCGCGGACACGGTCAAAAATAACGATGGTCGCGTTGATGGAATAACCTACAATGGTCAGCATACATGCGATAAAGGTATTTCCGATGCTGGTCTTGGATACCGCATAGAACGCAAGCACCACCAAAACGTCGTGCACCAGAGCAAGAACCGCGCTGGTCGCAAAACGGATATCTTTAAATCTGATCCAGATATAGATCAGCATACAGATCGTCGCAAGGATAACGGCAACCACCGCGTCGCTCTTCATTTCGTTGCTGACCGTCGCGCTGATGGTCTCGGACTGGATATTATCCTCCTCCACGCCGAAATTCTCTCCGAGCACCCGGCTCATTTCTTCTCTTTCCTCCACGGAAAGAGTCCTCGTCTTAATAATGACCTCGGTGGTGCCGGATACCTTCTGGGTCTGTACGTATCCGTCCCCCGTGATCTCTTCCAAAAGGGGAACCACTTCCGCATCCAGTTCTTCGATACTCATATCCTCATTGAAGGTAACGGTTGTGGAAGTTCCTCCTTTAAATTCCATGGAATAATTTAAAATATCTCCCGTAGACGCTTTGTTCACGCCGAGCATGACAAAGCCGCCGATAATCACAACAAGAGAAATTGCAAAAAATACCGCTTTCTTTGACAGGAAATTGATCGGCTTTTTCTCTCTGCTGATGCCGTAAAGTTTTTCGTCCTTCGCGCCCAACGCATAAAACGCGCTTAACAACAGTCTGGTCACAACCATGGAAGTGAACATGGACAAAATAATACCGATCATCAATGTCTGGGCAAACCCTTTTACCGTACCGGAGCCTTTCAGCACCAGTACAAGCGCAGCAATAAAGGTGGTGACATTGCCGTCCACAATTGCCGAGGTCGCCTTGTTAAACCCGATCTTAATCGCCGAATTAACGGTTTTTCCCGTTCCGATTTCCTCCCGGATACGGGCAAAGATAATGACGTTTGCATCCACCGCCATACCGATAGAAAGAATAATACCGGCGATACCGGGCAGCGTCAGAGTCAGGTTAAACAAATTCAAAATCAACAAAGTCAGAACAACATAAATCGAAAGGGCAAGCGCCGATGTAAAACCGGGGAGGCGGTAAACCACCGTCATAAAGATACATACAATGATAAAACCGATAACCGCCGCGATCAGGCTGGTCCTAATGGCATCGGAACCAAGCTGTGCGCCGACCACGTTGGAACGCATTTCCTCCAGTTCCAGCTTCAGTCCGCCGATACGGATCGTAGACGCAAGGGTTCTCGCCTCTTCCACATCCGCCATGCCGCTGATCTGTGCCTGTCCGCCCGTAATTACGGTCTGTACCGTGGGGACGCTGACAAGCTCTCCGTCATAATAAATGGCGATGGTCTCGCCTCTTTCATAAGCTCTCTGGGTCGCTTCCGCAAAAGCCCGGGTCCCTTCCTCCGTAAAAGTCAGTTCCACCACGTACTGCGTCTGCTTTAACGCCGAGTTGTCCGTAGTCTGCGCTGCGTCCGCGCTCGCCACCATGGTTCCGTCCAGTTTGATAGAACCGTCCGCAAGCAGCTCGTCGATGGTTTTATTTAAAGTATACACATATTTACCGTTTTCATCGATGCCGGTAATGGAATAGTTCTGATTGCCGTCGTCGTCCGTCTGGGCGATAAAATACAGGCTGCCGGGCTGTCCCAGCTCCTGCAGGATTTCATTGGCGTCAGACACGCCGGGAATCTCGATATTGATCCGGTTGGTTCCCTCCTGATATACCTGCGCCTCGGTCGAATACCCTTCCACACGCTTCTGCAGCTTGTAGACCGTATCCTGCATATCTTCATCGGACGGGTCCTCTTCTCCGACTACCTGATAGGTAATGCTGACACCGCCCGCAAGATCCAGACCCTGCTTGATATTTCCCGCAGACCCGGTCTTTGTCGGTCCGATTCCCACTAATGCCACGTAGCCAAGCCCCACGAGGGCAGCTACAAAGAGAATCATAGTCAGAACCGCATTTTTCTTTTTCATGATTCGTTCTCCTCTCCATCGGCAAGCGCCGCTTTGATCATAATCGCACATTCAATCCGCTTCCTCTGCATTTCGCACCCGATATCGTAGGCGTCGTTAATGCTGCCGTGGAAGTTGTATGAATTTGCCGCGCAGCCTCCGCTGCAATAAAATTTTGCAAAACAGTCTTTGCATTTTTCTTTCGCGTATACATTACAGTTCTTAAATTCATCGCGAACAGCGGTATTGACAATGCCGTCGTCCACATTTCCCATTAAAAACTGTTCCATTCCCACAAACTGGTGGCAGGGATAAAAATCTCCCCACGGGGTTACGGCAAGGTACTCCGTTCCCGATCCGCAGCCGGAAAGTCTCTTTGCCACGCACGGTCCTCCCTCAAGGTCTATCATAAAATGGAAAAAGTTAAAGCCTCTGCCTTCCTTTCTCCTCTTAATGATCTCTTTTGCCAGCTCGTCATACTGTTCCATAATAACCGGAAGATCTTCTTTTCTGATGGCGTAATCCTCTTTTTCATCCGCCACCACCGGCTCTACCGAAATCTGTTTAAAGCCCAGATCCGCCAGATGGAGCACGTCCTTCGAAAAATCCAGATTGTGGTGCGTAAAAGTACCCCGCACATAATAATTCATCTGGTTGCGGCTCTCCGCCAGCTTACTATATTTCGGGACAACTTCATCATAACTGCCCTGTCCGCCTCTGTGGGGACGCATAAAATCATGCACTTCTTTTCTGCCGTCGATGCTCAGAACCACATTTGCCATCTCGCGGTTGACAAATTCCATGATTTCATCATTTAAAAGCACCCCGTTGGTCGTCAGGGTAAAGCGGAATTTCTTATGAAAAGGCTCCTCCAGAGATCTTCCGTATGCCACAAGATCCTTTACAACCTGCCAGTTCATAAGGGGCTCCCCGCCGAAGAAATCCACTTCCAGATTTACTCTGTTACCGGAATTTTTTACGAGAAAATCCAAAGCCTTCTTTCCGACCTCATAGCTCATGATCGCTCTTCTGCCGTGATATTCTCCTTCTTCCGCGAAGCAATACCTGCAGGCAAGGTTGCAGTCGTGGGCGATGTGCAGGCAAAGCGCCTTTACCACGGTCTCCCGGTTTTTAAAATCCTGTATATAAGGCTCGTATATGTCCTCCGTATAGAGCATGTCCGCATCCGAAAGCTCTACAATCTCATCAACGGCTTCCCTGATCTCTTCCTTTGGATAAACCGCGCCCGATTTTTGCAGGGCGTCTTCGGCAAGCGAAAACAATTCCTCTGCCGTGCCTTTGTTTTTTACGGCTTCTTCCAGAACCGGGATCAGATCATAGACAACATCGTCAATCACATGCACCGAACCGCTGTTGACGTCCAGCACCAGATTGTAGCCGTTGTTTTTATAAACATGTACCACCGTATTCTCTCCAATCAACTATATTTTTAGCTAAACGTATAATAAGCAGCGATCTCTCGCTGCTTAAAAAACATCGTATTATTTAACCTGTTCGCAACTCTGATTGCCAACTGTACAAGATGTTTTGCAAGCTGACTGACAAGATGTCTGGCACTCACCGCAGCCACCTTTTTTCATGGATTTCTTTAAATCTCTCGTGCTTAATGTTTTGATATGTTTCATCACACAGCCTCCTTTATTCACTTTAGGTACTCCACAGATTATAACACAGTTTTTTTCCTATTGAAAGAGTTTTTTTCAGCTAAGCATTCCGCCCAGCATTCCGCCGCCCGCACAGAGCAGAAACGTGGTCAGCAGATGGCTGCCGAATACTGTTTCCTGCTGCCCCGCAATCAGGGAAACCGCCGCCAGAATCGCAAAATATCCGGCTCCCAGCAAAAATCCCCACAAAAATTTACGGACCTTCAGTTTCTTTCCCGCTAAAAACCCGGTCAGAAAAGTTACCGCCACATAGATCACAATGATGGCAATATTCACGATTTTTTCATCCAGACGAAATTTGTAGAGCAAAAAAGCCAGCCCCAGCAATAAAATCCCCGTCAGTACATAGGCAAAGACCAAAAGTCCCAATAAGATCAATACTTTTCCGTTTCTGCTTTCTTTGTCCAAGAGCTGCTGACGCATCCCAATCCCCCTCTTTACTTTTTTATTTTCTTTTTATTTGACAATGGAAACTTTTTATAGTATCTTTCCTTATAACATATGAAGTACAATAAAAAATATGATTGGAGTTGATTTTAATTTTGGATACTTCTGATGGCATACAATTGGTGGTTCTGGCAATCTTACTGATGCTCTCCGCTTTCTTTTCCTCTGCGGAAACGGCGCTGACCTGCACGAACAAGGTAAAAATGAAAAGCCTTGCCGACGAGGGCAGCAAAAATGCGAAGCGCGTTTTGGAAATTCTGGAATCACCCGGCAAAATGCTTAGCACGATCTTAATCGGAAATAACCTCGTAAATATTTCCACTACTTCCATGGCGACCGCCTTAACCATCAAGCTGTTTGGAAACGCTTTTGTGGGAGCCGTAACCGCTCTGATTACCATTTTGGTCCTGTTATTCGGCGAGATCGTTCCCAAAACGGCGGCAAGCATCAATTCAGAGAAACTTTCGCTTGCTTACAGCCCTATTATCAAGGCGCTGATGTGGTTACTGACGCCGGTTATTTTTATCATTGATAAGCTGTCCGCTTTTATCTTAAAGCTGATGCACATCAATGCCAACGGTTCCTATAATCCCATGACGGAAAGCGAGCTGAAAACCTATGTGGAGGTCAGTCACGAGGACGGCGCTATCGAATCCGAAGAACGGGAAATGATCCTAAACGTATTTGATCTGGGCGATTCCCTTGCAAGGGACATTATGATCCCCCGTATCGAAATGACCATGGTGGATGTGGATACTTCTTATACCAAGCTGCAAAATCTGTTTAAAAATACACTGTATTCCCGTATCCCGGTTTATGAAGAGGATAAGGACCATATCATCGGCAGCGTAAATTTAAAAGACTTCTTTCTGGTCAGCAAAAAGACGGATTTCAATATCCGCAATATCATGCGGGACATTTATTATACGTATGAAACCAAGAAAACGGACGATCTGCTGATTGAAATGCGGGAAAGCGCCAACAATATCGCCGTCGTATTAGACGAGTACGGCGCCGCCGTAGGTCTGATCACGCTGGAAGATCTGTTGGAAGAAATTGTCGGAGAAATCCGCGACGAATATGATGAAGAAGAGGAAGAGTTGTTAAAGGAAATCGATACGCGTACATACGATATCGCAGGTTCCATGAAGTTAGACGATATCAACGACGCGCTGTGCACCACCTTCGACTCCGACGATTACGACTCCATCGGCGGCATTATGATCGAACAGCTCGACCATATTCCGAAAAAGGGCGAAACCGTTACCTTAGCCGACGGCACGACCGTTACGGCGACGGTTATGAACAAAAACCGTATCATGCGCGTCACGGTGGTACTGCCCGAAAAGTCGGATGCTTCCGCTGAAGAAACGCAGAAAGCAGGCGGCGGCAGTCCGGATCATAACAGACAGGATAACCCCGGTACAACCGCTGACAAACCCGACAGCAACGCACAGTCTGCAACGGAAACCGGTTTAAAGGACGCCGACGGCGAAGCATAGAATTACAGGCGGTTAAGCCTCTCATAAAACTGATTGTAAAAGTCCCGTTCACAATCATAGGGACTTAAATAAAACCTTTGTAAGATATTCATGGAAGCGTTTTTAGCGCCGCTCTCCCATTCTTTTTCCGGGAGAGCGGCGATTTTTTGCCTGACGTTCTTTAAATAGTAATGCCAGTCCGTCAAAAAACCTTCGTACCGTTCCCCGTCCGCAACGCCGATCCAGTCGGTGATTTTCACTTTCGTTCTCTCTCCGGACGCACGGCAGGCGTCTTCCAGAATAAAATAGGTCAGCTTCCCGTCCTCATAGTTCCTGCCCAACGGGAACAGCCTGCATAAACCCGGACGAAAGCTATGGATGCCGCAGCGCCCTTCTGCGTTTAGAAACGGACACGCTTCTTTTTCGCCCGCCATTTGCAGGCTGGGTAAAATCAGTCCCTCAACCACATGAAGCTGCGCGTATCCGGCTAACAGCCCGCCGGGATCTTTAGACAATCCCGCTTCAAGCTGATAAAAATCCCAGGGGTCCAAAATAACCGAGGTTCCCATGCCGCTGCAGCAGGCGGAACACCCTTCACAGTCATGGCAGCCGATTTTCACTTTTTTATAGGATTCATAAAATTGATTTTCGTTCATTTCCCTGCTTCATGCCTTATTTCGCCAACTGCTCCAGCCGTTCGCTGATATACTGCTCCATTTCGCTCTTTTCTCTGCCAAGCGCCATGGCAAGCTCTCCATGGAGGTTGTCTCCGGCTTTCTTAAAGTAGCGGTCGTCGGTATTGGTCGTCTTTTTCCCCTGGGACAGCCGGCTTTCCCTTCTTAAATATAAGGTTTTGATAATGCTGACCCATTGTCTGCAGTCGCAGGAGCGCATTGCCTCCTTGTATTTGACTTCCCGCTGTTTTTCATCCCCGATCCACATTTCCGGTATCTCGGGAATCTCGCCGATCAACTGCTCCGCCTCTTCCTTAGTCAGCATCGGGCGCATAATTACCTTTTCATTATCCACTGCGGAATAGATCTTTCCGCCTTCCTCATAAACCGGTTTCAGTTCATAATACTTCTGCCCTCTCGTAGCGCCGGGCAGATTCAACTCCGTGATATTTTCCACCTTACAGATGCCGCGGCTTTCATATACAATAAAATCTCCTGTTCTAAACATAACTGCTCTCTTTCCGGTCGGTAAAGGCTGCCGCCTCACACGCCTGTTAAAACTGGGCAATGAAAAGCGCAAATCCGTTCCCGCCGGATTTACGCTTTCTCTGATCCTCTGTATTTATTTTACCATTTTGAAATTTTGAAAGTCAAGATTTTTCATCCGCAAAATTCACACGTAAAATTCACACGCATCAGATATCCGCAAAATTTACACGCAAAATTTATCCGCATCAGTTATCCGCAAAATTGCAGAATGCAAAAATTGCGTCACCTTTCGTAAAGCCCTGCATACACTAAAAGAAAAACTGCAGGTGAATATCATGGCAACAGTGGTACTGGACGCGGGACACGGCGGTTATGACCAGGGCGCAACCTACAACGGACGGATTGAGAAAAACGACAACCTCGCCCTGACTCTCGCCGTCGGGGAAATCCTGCAAAGAAACGGTATCAACGTAATCTATACGCGCACAGACGACGTCTATGAAACGCCGCTGCAAAAAGCAAACGAAGCAAATGCAGCAAACGCCGATTACTTCGTCTCCATTCATAGAAATTCCACACCCGTGCCCAATTCCTATTCGGGCGTGGAAAGCCTTGTATACAGCAAATCCGGCAGAGCCTATGAGCTTGCCACTAATATCAACGAGCAATTAGCCGACATCGGCATGAACAATCTGGGAATCAACGAGAGAAAAAATCTCGTCGTGCTGCGGCGCACCAATATGCCCGCCGTCCTTTTGGAAATCGGTTATGTCAATACCGATGCGGACAACGTATTTTTTGACGCCCGGTTTGACGATATCGCCAATGCTATCGCACAAGGGATTCTGGAGACAGTAACCTGACCCCGTCGGGAAAGTCATTCTCATGGGAAGATACCGACAAAAAATAGCCGGGCGCAGGCGTATAGGTTTTCGTAGCGGTGTGGGAATCCATCGGCTCTGTCCTGTTGCGGGAAGGAAGCAACATAGCAATTCCTTCCCCCGAAAGCTTTGCCATACTTTCCTTTCTTGTCCAAAGCTTTGTAAATTGCCTGTTTCGTTCCTCCTCTTTCTTTTCTTTCAAAAGTTCCCGCATCTCTTCTGCGGAACAGATACGCTTTGCAACGCTTTCCCGGTACCGCCTGACCGGCTCCAGATCTATTCCTACATCTGCCGGAGCAAGGGCGCAGGCTGCATAATCGCCTCCGTGGGATAGGTTTACATAAAATTTGTCCTCCCGGGGGAAAAACATCTTCCCATTTTCGTTAAAACAGGGCGCTTCCTCCAAGGAAACGCCCCTTTTTTGCATACAAAACCGAAGCAGAAGACCCGCGGCAATACTTCTGTCCCTGTCGGCACGATTGCCGCAGCAATCCGCCGCCTTCCTGCGAAATTCCGGCAGGCGGTTATAAAGTTCGGTTTGTTCAAACTCTTCCATAAGGGAAGAGACTTTCGTTATATAAATTTCCATTTTCTATTCCGCTTTTCGTTTTCAATACGGCTCATTTTAAGCTCCTGTCCTGCGTTTCCGCTTTGATCAGGATTTTCTCTGCAGCCCCATCCGGTAAACGGTATCGCTGTCGTCCGCCATACGGTCGTAGATCATATCCAGCCACTCCCGGTTCAATTCCGTGGTACTGAGAATGTTAAAACGGTCTTTACGGGTTCCGGGCGCTTTTATCCACGCGTCGGCAAAAATCTCTTTGCTGATGCCGTAAGAGGCGGGATTCAAATCAATGCCGTACTCCCTGCACACCTTCACAAGCTGGGTTTCGTCCCTGCCCTGGAAAATGCACGCGCCCACGCTGCCAAGCGCCACCGACATCCCGTGGGAAATCTTCAGTTCAGGATAATATTCCTCCAGCGCATGGGCAAACAAATGCTCAGAGCCGCTGCTGGGTCTGGAGCTTCCCGCAATCTCCATGGCAAGTCCGCCCATAACCAGCGCTCTTGACAAAATGCGGATAAAGGTTTTGCTGGTCAGGGATTTATCGTCACAATGATAGACGCTGTCATACGCCATCCGCGCAATGGCATAGGCAAAATCATTGACCGGCTTTCCCTCATGCTTTGCCGAAAGCTGCCAGTCAAACAGCGCCGTATGCTTGCTGATCGTATCGCCGACGCCCGATAAGGTCTGTCCCTTCGGCGCCTTCATAATCATATCCGTATCCACCAGGATCGCCGCAGGAATCTTACAGCCCAGAGTCTTGCGGTTAGCGCCCTGCGTCTGTAACACCGCAAAAGGCGAGGCAAGGGAATCATTGCTTAAGGTTGTAGGCAGGCAGATATAGATCGCCTTGCTGACAAACGCCGCGTATTTCGCCACGTCCAGCACCCGTCCGCCGCCAAATCCGATCACCACCCTGATATTGTGGATACAGATATATTTGGCAAGCGCCACAGCCTGGTCAAAGCTGCCCTCTTCGGACAGATAGATTTCACTGTCGCCGAAATCCTTTTGCATCTCTTTTAAATACTCCGGATACAGATCCTTTAAAAACTGCTCCGTTACAATAATGGCTTTCTGTCCCCTGATCTCGGGCAGATAGGAAGCGACGGTCTCGTCCACGTGATCAAACACGCCTTCTTCCACCACCAGACAAAGGGGCAGGTTAAATCGATTAAACTGATTCATTCTCTTCCTTCTCCGTCAGATTCAACGCAATCTGCAGTTCATCCAGCTGCGACTGATCTACAACGTCGGGCGCATTGGTCATCAGACAGGAAGCATCCTTGATCTTCGGGAACGCAATAACCTCCCGGATACTGTCCGCCTTTACCAACAGCATAACCAATCTGTCCAATCCGTATGCAAGCCCCGCATGAGGCGGCACGCCGTATTTGAAGGCGTTTAACAAAAAGCCGAAGCGCTCCCATGCGCTTTCCTTCGTAAAGCCCAGTACCTCAAACATCTTTTCCTGAATATCGTTCTGGTGGATTCTGACGGACCCGCCGCCAAGCTCCACGCCGTTTAATACAATATCATAAGCCTTTGCGCGCACTCTGCCGGGATCGGAGTCGATATACTGCCAATCCTCTTCCATGGGCATCGTGAAGGGATGGTGCATCGCCATGAAACGGTTTTCCTCATCGCTCCACTCCAGAAGCGGAAATTCCGTTACCCAGAGGAAATCAAACCGGTTTTCATCGATCAGCCCAAGGGAATGACCGAGCTCCAGACGCAGCGCTCCCAGCACGTTCCATACAATCTTATTGCGGTCCGCCGCAAATAACAGCAGATCCCCGGGCTCGCCGCCCATCGCTGCAACCAACGCCTGCAGCTCTTCTTCCGTCATAAATTTTGCAAAAGAAGATTTATAAGTGCCGTCCTCCTGCACGGAGAGATAAGCAAGCCCTTTCGCGCCGTTTCCTTTTGCGGAATCAACCAGCGCGTCGATTTTCTTTCTGGGCATTCCCGCCTGTCCCTTGACATTGATGCCTCTGACGGAACCGCCGTTTTCCAGCGCCGAAGTAAATACGCCGAATCCACAGCCCTTTACAACGCCGGATACGTCCTTAAGCTCCATGCCGAATCTGGTGTCCGGCTTGTCTGAACCGTATCTGTCCATTGCCTCCTGCCAGGTAATCCTCGGAAGGGGCAGGGAAACCTTAAGCCCGATTGCCTCTTCGCACACATCGGCAATGAGCCTTTCATTGACATCCATTACGTCCTCTTCATCCACAAAGGACAGCTCCATATCGATCTGGGTAAATTCCGGCTGGCGGTCCGCACGTAAATCCTCGTCGCGGAAGCACTTTGCGATCTGCATATAGCGGTCGTAACCGGAGCACATCAAAAGCTGTTTAAATAACTGCGGCGACTGGGGCAGCGCATAAAAGCTGCCCGGATGCACACGGCTGGGCACCAGATAATCCCTTGCGCCCTCGGGCGTGGATTTATTTAAAATCGGCGTTTCGATCTCCAAAAAACCTTCCTTTGTCAGGAAAGAACGGACTTCCGCACAGATTTTACTTCTTAACATCAGGTTCCTTTGCAGATCGGGTCTTCTCAGATCCAGATACCGGTATTTTAAACGGATTTCCTCTTTGGTCTTGCTGTTTTCCTCTATGGGGAACGGAGGCGTGTCAGCCTCGGATAATACGCGTACCTGCTCCGCCACTACTTCGATGTCTCCGGTCGCAAGATTTTCATTGACCGCGCCTTCGCGCTTACAAACCTTTCCCACAACGGCGATTACAAACTCGCTTCTCATTTTTTCCGCCTTCGCAAAGCTCTCGGCGCCGCATTTATCCTCTTCAAAGATAATCTGCAAAATGCCGCTCCGGTCCCGCAGGTCCACAAAAATAATGCCGCCTTTATTTCTCTGTTTTGCGACCCATCCCATGACGGTTACTGTCTCGCCGATATTCGCCGCACTGACCTCCGTACATCTGTGAGTCCTCTTTAAGCCTTTCATTGTCTCAGCCATGATCAACTGCCTCCTGTCAATTTTTCAACGCTTCTTTATAAAAATCCACAAATTCCTCGTAGCCGTCCTTCGCAAGCTGTTCTTTCTGGAACTTCTTGTTTTTGTTCATCCGGACAACCAGTACCTGTCTGCCTTCCGCGCGCTCTTTCTGCGCCCGGGCAATAATCTCACAGAGCCTGTCGGTATCCACACCCTTTTCAATCAGGTACGCCACCTTTTTCGCCTCTGCCGGAATTTGGAAATTATGATCCATCATAATCGTAATGATACGCTCAAATCCGATGGAAAATCCGCAGGCGGGAACATCGTTTCCCGTAAACCGACCGATCATTTTGTCATATCTGCCGCCTCCTGCGACGCTGCTGCCAAACTCGGGCATTTCGATTTCAAAAATCGTCCCCGTATAATAGGACATGCCTCTGACTAACGTCGGATCAAACACTATCGTAAAATTCGTATCCACGGTCGCCGAAACGCTCGCCTTGATCTCGGAAAGATTTTTCACAACCTCTTCTTCCAGATAGTCTCCCAGAGTCTCTCCCAAATATGCGATCCCGTCCTGCGCTCCTTCGATTCCTGCAAAGAGCGCCATATATTTGTCAACCGCCTGTTTGTCAAAGCCGTTTGCGACCAGATCCTGTGCCACGCCGTCCATGCCGATCTTGTCCATCTTGTCCAAAATGATAAACACCGTATCAAACTGTTCCTCGTCAAAGCCTGCGTAAGCCGCCATTGCCTTTAAAATCCTTCTTTCGTTGATCCGCACCTTAAAATTGGAAAAGCCCAGCTTTCCGAGAGTCGTAGTCGTGGCTAAGATCAGCTCGATTTCGGCGAGATTGCTCGGTTCGCCCAGAATATCGATATCGCACTGCATAAACTGGCGGAATCGCCCCTTCTGGGGTCTGTCCGCGCGCCATACGTTACCCATCTGCAACGCCTTAAAGGGCGACGGGAGATTCGCCGCATTGTTGGCATAATATCTGGCAAGAGGCAGGGTCAGATCGTACCTGAGACCGCTGTCTGCAAGGTCGGCTTCCTCCTTCGCCTCAGACAAATTCAGCTTGTCCCCTCTTTTCATAATCTTAAAGATCAGTTTTTCGTTTTCTCCGCCCTGCCTGCTGCAAAGATTTCCGATATTTTCCACGCAGGGAGTCTCGATGGGAGTAAATCCAAACTTTCTGTAATTTTCCTTAATCACGTTCATGACATAATCACGAAGCTGCATTTCCGCCGGCAGCACATCCTTCATGCCGGTAACGGGTTTTTTGTTTAACGCCATGTCCTCACCTTTCTCTTTCTCATAATCATTCACAATTTTACAACCTTTTGGGCGTTTCTACAAGGTTTATCTGTATTTTCTATTCGGTATTTTCTGTTCGGTTTCCAGCGGACCTTTCCGCCGGACGGCTACATTCCCGTCCCCATCTGGGCGATCCGTAAAAGATCCCTTCTGGAGCTGATCCCAAGCTTGGTAAAAATATTTTTTAAGGAGCTTTTAACCGTATTTTCGCTGATAAACAACTGCGCCGCGATCTGCTTGTTGGTAAAGCCGTCCACAGCCAGCAGGGCGATATCGTTTTCCCGCCTGGTCAGCGTCGGGAAAATTCCCGTATAGGTTTTCTTTGCAGCGCTCCTGTGAACGTCGGAAAACCTGCGGCAGGCACTGATAATCTGTTTATAGCTTTCCTGCGTTTCGGCAAGCCCCTGCAGCGGTCTGACCAGCCATTCCCCATATCCGGCGTAGAGCATCACCGGCTCCGTCCCTACCAGGTCCACGGCTTTTTGGATATCGCGTTTCGCCTCCTCGATCCGCATCAGCGAAGCCGACGCGCAGGCAAGGGAAAGATAGATATTGGCAAGGGTAAACCGGTTGGGATAGCGGCTGACGCACCCGAGGACTTCCTCCTGCGCCGAAAGTATTTCCGTATATTTTTCTTCGTATAACGCCGCCCTCATTCTGACCATCATGGCATAGGGATACGCCTGGGGCAGGATTTCCTTAGGCAGCGCTTCGCTTCTTTGTATCCACCCCGCGATTTGCTTCGGATATCCGATATACTGATGAAAAAAGGCTTCACACATATCCACGGTATAAATCAGTGTGGCGTTTTCGCTCTTTTCCCGCATTACCGTCGCGCGCATATCGTCCAGCAGACCCTTTACCTCTTCAAAATCCCCGCGCATATAAGCTAAATGGGCGCTCAGAAATTGAATATCGACCCTATAACAAAGCCGCCCGTTTGCCCCGCACCTTCTATACGCCTTATGGCACAATATTTCCGCCTGTTCAAAGTCGCCGGTATAGTATCGGTATTCCGCTTCGGCAAGGCTCTCCACGCCGTCGTAGCCGCAGATTCCCTTTGCCTTGTATTCCTCCAGCTGGCTTTTCAGCTTTTCAACCAGTTCTTTTCCGCTTCCGCCCGTATAAAACATATGGAAAACAGAAGGTATCCCGAAGGTCCTCGGCACGTCCGCGTCGATCCTCGGCATTTCATCCGCCGGGAACGCAACCGCCTTTTCCATATAGTACCGCATCCGGTCCAGATCGTTAAAGGCATTCTGGGACAAAAACATATAGTACGCCTTCCACAGATAATCCTTGTCCTCCCTGGCAAGCTTGATCTGTCCCATCAACTGTTCAAAAAGCCCGCGGCACCGGGCAAGCCGCTCCTCTTCTCCGTAATTGTAAAAACGCCACATAAACAGTACAAGACTTAAGGGATAATCCTCAAACAGGATTTTCGGGCAGTCGTCGTAGCACCGGATCATCAGCTCCCGGTCCTCATCCCCGGAGCAGATCGTTTCAAACAGCTCCAACGTCCGTAAAACGCCTTCATAATTTCCCGCCTTTTCATACCATTTGAGCGCTTCGTGATAATTGCCCTCCTGCACCAGATATTCCGCAAGCCTTTCATAACGGATACATCTTTCCGAAAGGCTCAGCCTTTCAAAATGATGGTAAATACAGTTTTTAAAAATCGTATGGAAATGGTATTTGCCGGTATTCGGGTCCTTTCCGAAAAAAGAATGGTTCTCTATGAGCTCCTGCAGCATCGGCGCACTGTCCTCGCCGCCGTTAAAAAAGTCCGCCTGCTCCTTGGTAAAGTCCTGCAAAAGGGCAAGGTAGGATAAAAAATACTGGGTTTTCTTGGAACAGGTCGCATAAGCCACCCGGTCCACCAGATGCTCCATATCCGCACCCAGGTCGCTTTTGCCGACCCGTTTATAATTGAGCACCGACACGTAGATCATGGAAATCCAGCCCTCCGACTTCTCATAAATCTGCGCCTTGTATTCCTCGTCCATATCCAGATGATTCATGTTCAGATACGCATAAAAATCCTCTCTGGACAGCCTAAGGTCCTCCGTATGGATACGGTTTACCTTGCCGGTTGCCACAAAGAGAGTTTCGTCCTTAAAAACAGTTTTCTGGGAAATAATGATCAGATGGATTTTATCGGGAAATTCCTTCACAAGATAGCGGAAAAATTCGCTGACCTGGTCGCTTTGGATCTGATGAAAATCGTCCAGTACAATGACCATGGGACCGTCAGTCAAAATCTGCTCAAATTCATCGGCAAAATGGTCTCTTTGCATACCCTCCAGCGGAAAAGGCCATTTCAGAAAGCGCTGCGCTCCCGTCGCATTGCAAAACAGCTCCCTGCAAAGGCTTTCCCATGCGTGAAAGGGATTGTCGTCATAGATATTGATCCACTTCACGGGCAGCGCTACATTGCGGCAAAACTCCCTGACTGCAACGGTCTTACCGTAGCCCGTAGGCGCTTCCACCACGGTCGCCGTTTTTTCTAAGGACGCCATCAGCGCCTTTTTCAGCCTGTCTGACAGGTAGATCCCCTCTTTGATTTTGAAGTTGTCCGAATCCGTACTGTTGTTTATCATTTTTACAGCCAACCCTCATCTTTTTGTATGCAAAATAAAGCTTCTTTCCGCTTCAGCATTTCCCCGATGTTTTCTATATAGAGGTTTACGTCCTTTACATTATCCGCCCGTTCGATTCTGCCGTCCGGCAGCACGATCTTGGAAATGCTTCCGGCTCCCAGTGCCATGATCGTCTGCATTTCCTCCATAATCAAAATATTGTAAATCCCGTATTTCCCCGGTTTTGCATAGCCCACATTTTCAAAATTTCCGGACATGTTTTTCTGCCTGTACAGGTAATACGGCTCCATTCCCATTTCCAACGCGCCCGCGGCGGCGACCGCCATGGTCTCTTCGGTATTGTTCAGGCAGTCGATTCCGTTCTCTTCAATCCAGCTTCTAAGCCTTGAGGCGCGCTTGACGGCAAGGGAGTGCACGGTCAAAGAATCGGGTCCCAGCTTTTTAATCTCTGCAATCGTTTCCCCTACTTCCTCCGTTCCCTCTCCCGGAAGTCCCAGAATGATATCCATGTTAATATTATCAAAGCCTTCGCTTCTTGCCATGGCAAACGCTTCCCTGACCTCCCTGACCGTATGGCGCCTGCCGATCACCCGCAGCGTCTCATCCTTCATCGTCTGGGGATTTACCGAAATCCTTGTGACGCCGTGGCGCTTTAAAACCGCCAGTTTGTCCCGGGTAATGCTGTCCGCCCTTCCCGCCTCTACCGTATACTCCAGCAGACGGGAAAGATCAAAGGTGTTTTCCACACAGGTCAGCAGACGGTCCATCTGCGCTGCCAAAAGCGTGGTCGGCGTTCCTCCGCCGATATAAACGCTGTCTAATATCTTCCCTTTGTAAGCTGCGGCAACCAGCTCCATCTCCCGGCACAGGCAGTCGATATACTGTTCTACCGTCTGTTCATACGCCGCAATGGGATAAGAGGTAAAGGAACAATACAGACAGGTCGTCGGGCAAAACGGAATCCCGATATACAGGCTGTATCCTTCCTGTGCATGCAGCGGCGCAAGGATCTGCCTTTCCCTGCGGGCGATTTGAACGGAAAGCTCCGCTTTCTCTTCGCTCACAAAATGAGCCTCCTGCATAAAACGGATGATTTGTGTATCGCTCTTTCCTTCTGCAAGCATTTTCATGGCAATTTTTGTGGGACGGATTCCCGTCAGATTTCCCCAGGGAAGGTCTTTCCCTGTTTTCTCCCTCAGCGCCTGATATAAAAACGCCTTGATTGCGTTTTTGCCGCCGTCGCTGCCAAACCCCGATCCGTCATACTGTCCTGCTTCTTTGCCCTTTTCATCAAAAAAACGAACCGAAGGCTTCTCCGCCTTCAAGACAATTTCCATCCGGATATCGGACTTTAATTCCTCCGCCTTCTTCTGATCCGTCGCCGGCGCAAGCACTTTTACCGTTTCTCCGGGATAAAACGCCTTGACCAGAGAATGAATATCATATTCCAATCTGTCCGTATCTACCGTTACCGCGAACATCATCTGCTCCTATCATTTGTTAATGATTATTGGACAAAAGGGTTGTACTGCTTCTCGTGTCCGATTGTCGTTGATTCTCCGTGTCCTGAAAAGACCTTCACTTCCTCCGGCAGCACAAAGAGTTTTTCCTTTACGCTGCGTACCAGCGTGGAAGCAGAGCCGGTGGGAAAATCCGTCCTTCCTACGGATTCCAAAAAGAGAGTGTCCCCTCCTACCAGGATTCCATCCTCCTCAAAATAATAACAACAGCTTCCCCTGGTATGTCCCGGCGTGGCAATGACCCGGAATGAAATTCCGGCTTCGGTGCGAAGGTCCCCGTCGCGGACAAATCCGTCCGGTTCCACCGTATACGCCCTGCCGAACTGTTGTGAAAGATTTAAGTTTACGTCCCGGCAAAGGTCCGCTTCTTCGTCCAGGGCATATACCTTAGCGCCGCTTAACTTTTTCAGCTCGTTGCAGCCCGCAATATGGTCGAAATGACCGTGGGTCAGATAAATCGCCGCAACGCGAAAGCCCGCTTCGTTCAATTTTTCATAAATCATTTCCCCCTGATCCGCCGGATCAAAGAAAATAACCTCGTTTTTTCCTTCCTCGTATACAAAATAACAGTTGGTTCCGCATACGCTCAAAATAAATTTTCCGATTTTTAACATGTTTTCCTCCTACTGAAAACGGGGTGTTTCTCACCCCGATGTCCTTTCGATATCAATGACGCTTTCCACATTTCTCAGCTTATCGATAATCCGGTTCAGCTCTTCCCTGCTGCTGATCTCAAAAGAGGTAGCCATTGTCGCCACGCCCTGTTTGCTGGTCTTGGTATTCATGCTGATGATATCGATATTCTTTTCGGTAAGCGCTCTGGAAATATCCGCCAGCAGACCGTTGCGGTTATCCGCATAGATCACGATCTCGGCAAGATACTTCTCGCCGCCCTCCAGACTTTCTTCCTGCCACTCGGCGTCTATAAGCCTTGCGCGGTCGATCTCCTGCAGGTTGATCACGTTGATACAGTCCGTTCTGTGGATGGATACGCCTCTGCCCCTTGTGACAAAACCTACGATTTCATCCCCCGGCACAGGCGAACAGCACTTGGAAAACCGCACTGCCACGTCGTGTATTCCCTTTACCACAATACCGCTCTGGGATTTGCCCTTGGGCAGCATCTGTTTCGCGGCTGCGCTTTCTTCCACGCTCTTTAATACTTCCTCGTCGGTCACCTGCTTTGCGTGATCTTTTTCAAAAAGCTCCCGCATTTTATTGACGATCTGTCCTTCTTTGAGCGCGCCGTGTCCGATCGCCGCCAGTACGGATTCCCAATCCCGGAAGCCGTATTTTTTCATGACCGCTTCCATATAATCGGGGCGCATAATATCCACCTGATTGATGGATTTGGACTTGCAGTAATTTTGCAGCAGGTCTTTGCCCTTTATAATATTTTCATCTTTAAACTCATTTTTAAACCACTGGTTGATCTTGTTTTTTGCCTGGGTGGATTTGACCACGTTCAGCCAGTCGCGGCTGGGACCTTTGGAGTTTTGGCTTGTAAGGATTTCCACCTTATCGCCGTTATTGATCACATAATCGATGGACACCAGCTTGCCGTTGACCCTTGCTCCCACCATTTTATTGCCTACCGCCGAATGGATACTGTACGCAAAATCAATGGGCGTGGAACCCGCAGGCAGGTTTTTGACATCTCCCGTAGGCGTAAAACAGTAAACATTGTCCGCAAACAGGTCCAGGTCGCTCTTTAACAGCTTCATAAATTCCTTGTTGTCGGAAGTGTCCCTCTGCCATTCCAAAATCTGTCTCAGCCAGGAAAGCTTTTCTTCCTCGCCCGTAGAGATTTTCTTGCCGTCGGAAGCCTCTTTATATTTCCAGTGCGCCGCGATACCGTATTCCGCCGTCCTGTGCATTTCATAGGTACGGATCTGAATCTCAAAGGGCTGTCCCGTAGAACCGATCAGGGTCGTGTGCAGGGACTGATACATGTTCGCTTTGGGCATCGCAATATAGTCCTTGAATCTGCCCGGAATCGGCTTATACATCTCATGAATCACGCCCAGCGCCGCATAACATTCCTTGACGTTGTCCACAATGATGCGGACCGCAAACAGATCATAGATCTGGTCTATGGTCTTATTCTGGTTTTTCATTTTTTTATAGATACTGAAGAAATGCTTGACCCTGCCGTCGATCTTTGCCTGGATGCCCGCATTTTTGATATGCTTGCTGACTTCATCCACAATATCCTGCACGTATTTCTCGCGCTCGCTTTTGCGGATCGCTATTTTTTCCACCAGATCATAATAGACGTCCGGTTCCAGATATTTTAAAGAAAGGTCGTCCAATTCAACTTTTACCTTGGAAATACCGAGTCTCTGGGCGATCGGCGAATAGATATCCAGCGTCTCCCGCGCCTTTTCCTGCTGCTTTTCGGGCGTCATGTGCTTCAGGGTACGCATGTTGTGCAGCCTGTCGGCGAGCTTGATAATAATGACCCTGATATCCTTTGCCATGGCAAGGAACATTTTACGCATGTTCTCCGCCTGCAGCTCGATTTTATCCCCTTCGTACTGAATCCCGCCTAACTTGGTCACGCCGTCCACCAAAAGCGCAACGTCGCTTCCGAATTCCTGTTCGATTTCCTCGGTGGTAAAAATCGTATCTTCCACCACGTCGTGCAACAGCCCCGCCGCGATGGTTTCTTTATCCATTTCCAGATCCGCCAGTATGATCGCCACGCACAGCGGATGGATGATGTACGGTTCTCCCGATTTGCGCGCCTGATCCTTATGGGCATCATAAGCGAGACGATACGCCTTCTCGATCAAAGTAATATCGTCGCTGGGGTGATACTTACGCACTCTGGTAATCAGATCGTCATAAAGCTCCTCGGGGCTTTTAAATTCCGCCATTGCTTCGATGCGTCCGTCGTCCAGTACCAGTTCGGTTTTCTCTTCTTCCGGTTGCATTGGCAAATTCTTTGTCGTTTCTTCCATATTTACCGCCCATTTCCAAACTTTGCAAATCTAAAAAGATTATAGTATTATTTTAACTTTTCGTCAATTTCCTGCTTCCGAATCCCCAAAAATAGTTTCAAACGGCTCCCGGACGCGCGAAAAAATTCCGCGAACCATATTAAAATTGTATCAATTATGATAAAATACATTCTGTAAAACAAAGGAAGGAAACTGCCATGTTAAAATTAGCAAAAAAAATCAGCACGACCCGATTGATTGCATTGAGCTTTCTTATCGTTATACTCACAGGCTCCGTCCTCTTATGCCTCCCGTTTTCTTCCCAAAACGGCGAATGGACAAACTTTATCGACGCCCTGTTTACCGCCACCAGCGCAACCTGCGTGACGGGTCTGGTCGTGTTTGACACCTATACGCACTGGTCCCTCTTCGGTCAGTTGGTCATCCTTGTCATGATTCAGATCGGCGGCATCGGTCTGATGACGATTATTATTATGGTATTTATCTTTTTAAAACGAAAGATCAGCCTCCACGAACGGTTGATTCTCATGCAGTCCGCAGGTACGGTCCGCATCAGCGGCATGGTAAAGCTGGTAAAGAGGATCGTAACGGGCACCCTGATCTGTGAAGGCGCCGGCGCGCTGCTTCTTGCCGTGCGTTTCATTCCCCAAATGGGGTTTTTGCAGGGCGTTTATTACGCCGTCTTTCATTCGGTCTCGGCTTTCTGCAACGCCGGCTTTGACCTCATGGGAAAATACGAGCCGTTTTCCTCCCTGACCGCCTATGAGACCGATCCGCTGGTCAGCATTGTGATCATGCTGTTGATCGTCGTCGGAGGCATCGGCTTTTTGGTATGGGACGAGATCATCCGCTACGGATATTATTTTAAAAAATATTCCCTGCACGCCAAGATCGTCCTGAGCACAACCTTGTTTTTGATCGTCGTCGGAACGCTCGGGATTTTCTGGCTGGAATACGACGGCGGGCTTGCCGGGCTTTCCCTCGGGGACAAGCTGCTCTCCTCCGCCTTTATGTCGGTAACCACCAGGACGGCGGGATTCAATACCATGGATTTATCCTCTTTGGGCGAAGCGGGAAGCCTGTTTTCCATGGTGTTAATGTTTATCGGCGGAAGCCCCGGTTCTACGGCGGGCGGTATCAAGACCTCCACCCTTGCCGCCGTCTTTTTTGCCATGATCTCCATGTCAAGGGGACAAAAGCAGGTAACTTTATTTAAACGGACCCTGGGAGTCGATATCGTTAAACAGGCGTCGGTCATTATCATCATCTATCTGACCGGCATTCTGACCGCCACGGTCCTGATCTGCCACCTGGAGCCTTACTCTCTGACGGACGTCCTCTTCGAGACCATATCCGCCGCGGCAACCGTCGGTCTGTCCCGCGGGCTGACGCCCTCTCTGGGAGCGGTATCCCATATCATCCTTGCGTTTCTGATGTTTGCAGGGCGCATCGGCGGACTGTCTATGATGCTGGTATTCGGCGAAGAAAAGCCTCAGGCGCCGGTCCAAAGACCGACGGAACCGATCATCATAGGTTAAGGCTGAAAAACATTTAACATAAAGAAGGTCATATCAATTTATTGTAACAGAAAGGAAACGGGCTATGAAATCAATTTTAGTTATCGGAATGGGCACTTTGGGAAGGCATCTTGCCGCCAAAATGCAGGAAATGGGCAACGACGTCATGATCATTGACAAAAACGAATATATCATTCAGGAGCTTGCGCCGATCTTTCCCGACGCGATCGTCGGAGACTGCACCAACGAAGGGGTGCTTCGTTCCGTCGGCGTCAACAACTTCGATTATTGTTTTGTGGCGATCGGAGAAGATTTTTATTCGTCTCTGGAAATCACTTCTATCCTGAAGGAGCTGGGAGCAAAATGTGTGATTTCCAAAGCAAAACGCCAAAGACAGGCTGAATTTTTAAAGAAAATCGGAGCCGACGAGGTATTCTATCCCGAACGGGAAATTGCCGAAAAGCTCGCCGTCCGCTACAACGCCACCAACATCTTCGACTATATCGAGCTGACTTCGGAATATTCGATTTTTGAAATTCCCCTGCTGCCCGAATGGATCGGTCAGACAATCGCGGCGGTGGACGTGCGCCGCAATTACAGCATCAATATCATTGCTGTCAAAAACGGGGCGAAAGTCGATCCCCTCCCCGGCGGCAATCACATATTTGAAAAAGGCAGCCATATCGTCGTCATCGGCAAAGCCTCCGACGTCTTCCGACTGACTGCCCGCATGAGTGAAGAAGAATAGCCGTGCTTAACGGCAGCCTTCTTTGATGTCAAAAGAAATCCCTACGGTCCTCGGTCCCGCATTGGCGGCGATTACCGCGCTGATCTGATAGTATCCGGCGGGACCGTAACCGAGCCGTTCTCTCATAACCGCTTCCATTTCGTCTCTCGCCTGCAGGTCGCTTCCGTAGATAATCTCATAAGGCGACCCCGGCTCCATATCCGCAAGGGTCATATCGACAATTTTACCGATCAGCTTGCCCTCGCCCCTGATCTTTGCAGCCGTGGAAATGTATTTATCATAAATCTTCATAATCGGTTTCAGGTTCAGCCTGTCGCCCACAAAAGCGGCGGCGCTGGGAATCCTCCCCGATTTTCCCGCATAGCGCAGAGTATACATACCGAAATAGATCCTGCGTTTTTTGAGTTTTTCTTTCAGATAAGCGGTAATTTCTTCCGCACCTTTCCCTTCCTTTATCATTTTAGCCGCGGCGACCACAGGCGCGCCGTACAGGGAAGAATACCCCTTCCCGTCAAAATTGTAAATATTAACTTTTCCCTTATATTCGGGATGCTCGTCATAAAACAATTCCTTTGCCATCAGCGAATTGACATAGGTAGAAGACCCTTCGGAATTGATCAGGACAAGAATCAGATCCGTATACCCCGCCTGCGCCTCTTTCAGATATAACTCCTGAAATTCAAAAGGCGTAAGCTGAGAAGTCTTGGGGATCTCGTCATATTGAGCCATCAGTTCATAAAAACCTTCATTGTCAAAATCGATCCTGCTGGTGTAGGACTGATCCCCCAGCATAACCTGAAAAGGCAGGATTTTAATATCCAAATTCCTTTCGTCTTCATAAGAAATATCGCTTGCCGCATCCGTAATGATCCTGATTTTTTCCATCTTTTCCTCCTCAAAAATTCTTTCCCTCTTATTTTTCGTATTCCAGTTCTCCCAATTTGTAATACTCCATATCCGCCTTACAAATCAGTATTCCCCTGTCGTCTCGTATATACACATCATACCGGTATAATGTTTTTCCCGCCTTTAATTCGACTGCCTCCGCATAAAGCGTGCCGCAGCCTGTTGCCGGATTCAAATAAGAAATCGTCCCCGTCGTCGTTGTAACCGCCGCGCCGTGGGTCATCGCCGCCGTTCCTCCCACCGTATCGCAGATGGAAAACAGGCATCCGCCGTGCACCGAACCCATGGGATTTAACTGATCCTTCCCTACCGCAATTTCAGCCTTTGCCTTTCCCTCTCCAAGCTCCGTAAACGTGAGATGGCTGTACCGGATATAACCCTGATCCTCCTGTACCCGTTGTTTTAAAAAGTCATATAGCCGCATTTCGTATGGTGTCCTTTTTTTTATTCGATATTTTTGCTGAAAATATTACCTTCTTAATTTATATACCTCTTTGCAGTAGTTTGCAAGAAAAGATTGCTCTGAATCATTCCAGAATTCGTACAGAGGTTGATTTCATTCTGATCCACATATTTTATTCTAGTATCCCTGTCATTTTCCTGCAAGCAGATTCCTGTGCATACTTCTATAAAGATTAAACCATAAAAATGTATCATATTTGCTTTTACAAACAGCATTTCTGATATCCAAAAAGAAGAAGGCATCTTAAATCCTTTTTATGAATCTAAGATGCCCTCCTCTTTGACAAATGAGAAAAAATTTATCTAAAAAAAGTTATACCCTCTATATAATAAAATCCAGTACCTCTTGCAGCTGATTGATGGATACATCTGCATTTTCCAGAACCTGGCTGTTATTTCCACAGTTTAAATACCCCAGGCAGGCAATATCCGCTTCTTTCGCCGCCCTGCATCCGGAGGCAGAATCTTCAATGACCACCGCTTCTTTTGCACTTATCTGCATTTTATCCAGCATTTTCATAAAAATATCCGGTGCAGGCTTGAGATTTTCGATTTTCTCGCCGCCCATAATGCAGTCAAAATAACCGGTCAGCCCCATACGATCCAGTATTTGTACGATAAAGCCACGGTCTGAACCGGAACAGATGGTAATCAGTTTTTCCTTTTCTTTTAATTGCCGCAAAAGCTCTCTAAGCCCCGGCGATTCTTTCTGCTGCCGTTCCTCTAAGATTTTTAAGGTCAGCCTGTATTGTTCCTCTGCCAGCCTTTCAGGGCTTTCATTTACCCGGTTTTCGGCAATGACCCTTTTCCAGAACTCTACATTGGAATGTCCTACGGATAAATGCAGGTCTTCTTTCAAAGCAAGCTTTCTGTCGGAGCATATGATTTCCTTTGCCTTAGCATGCGCCCATTCGGTATCCATTATGACTCCGTCAAAATCAAATATGACCATTTTTACTTTCCACAAACCGTTATCCTCCTTCTTCATTTCCCATGAATCCCTGACAGATACTCTGCATCTGTCAGCTCCATACTCTCTTCGGGCTCATAGGCTGCAGGATAACCCACATTCATTTCATTTTCTATACTGAAAAAGCTTAATTTGGAAGGATTTAATTTCCAATACACAGCTTCCCCTTTTTTAAGCTCCTCCCCGATCTCAATGCAGGCAATACATTCGCTATGATCGAGATCAAAGTAAGCTCCCAGCCTGTTGCCGTAATTTTCCACATATTTTATGCAGATGGGAATGCTTTTGTCATCCGGCTCATTGGATAACTGTACATTCTCCGGGCGGATACCCATATAAAAGCGCTCCCCGCCTGTACCTTTTAATACATCCAGCCACTGATCATCCAATTCCGTTTCTGCGTCCCCTATTTTTAATTTTCTCCCTGTAAGCTGAACCTTCATAATATTCATAGGCGGAGAACCGATAAACTTTGCCGTAAACACATTGACCGGACGATGATAGATGTTATATGGCGTATCCGCCATCTGGATCTTGCCGTTATACATCAATACAACCTTCTGTCCGATAGTCATTGCTTCGATCTGGTCATGGGTCACATACACAAAGGTAGGGTGGTTGATCTCATGGAGTTTTACAAGCTCCTTTCGTGCCTGGACCCGTAACTGGGCATCCAGATTGGAAAGCGGCTCATCCAAAAGGAAATACTCTGCATTTTTAACCGCAGCTCTTGCCAGTGCCACCCTTTGACGCTGTCCTCCTGATAACTGCCTCGGCAGGCGGTCTTCTAACCCTTCCAATTTCAGGATCTTCATTACTTCCTGTACTCTTTTCCGGATTTCCTCCTTGGGCAATTTATGGGTTCTCAGTCCGAATGCAATATTTTTATATACTGTCATATGGGGAAACAAGGCATAATTCTGAAATACCATGGCAATATCCCGGTCTCCGCTTTCCACATCGTTTACAAGACGGTCACCCATATACAGCTTTCCTGAGGTTATTTCCTCCAGACCTGCGATCATACGCAATGTAGTGGTTTTCCCGCAGCCGGACGGTCCCAGCAAAATCACACGCTGCCCCGATTCTATTTCCAGGTTCAGATCATCGATTACTTTTGTCTTTCCAAATGATTTTGTCACATGTTCAAATTTGATCGTATTCATATAGTTACTCCTATCCTTTTATACCGGAACTTGCATAGGTGCTCATAATATAACGTTGGCAGATTGCAAATAATATCAGCGGAATGATCATTGTTGCCGTAGCCATAGACATGGAAATGGACATATCCGGACTTCCTTCTGCCCCCACAAACTTCTGCAGAGCCAGAGAAAGGGTATATACCTCTTCCGATTTTAAAATCAATCTGGGCCATACATATTCATTCCATGAATTGATAAAGAAAATGATCGCCGTTGAAATGACTGCCGGACGGATGATCGGCAATACGATTTTTAACATGATCGTCCTATGGGGCGTTTTTTCCAGCCGTGCCACCTCGATCAATGCCTTTGGTATGGATCGCATCTGCTGCCGCAGCAAAAAGATTCCCATAGCGTCGCTTAACTGAGGCAGAATGACGCCCCACACATTATCCAATAAGTCAATTTTGGAGAGCGTAATATAATTGGGTATCATTGTTACGGAAAATGGAATGAACATGATGCTGATCAAAATAAAATAAAGGACATTCTTTCCCGGAAATTTCAAATATACAAATGCATAAGCAACAATAAAGCTGGTAAATACTTTAAAGATCATGACCACCGCAGCGATAAAGAAGGTATTGAACACGATCTTAAAATAAGGGATTTTCGTTATGATCGTTTTGTAATTATCCAACGTGGGATTTTTCGGCAGAACGGACAGTACATTTCCATAGATTTCTTTTTGTGTCTTAAAGGAATTTGCCACCGAAAAGACAATGGGATAAAGCATTATAACGACTAAAAGTATCAATAATACGTGAGCCCATATATATTTTTTCTTAGTTTTCATAATAGATTCCTTTCTCTACAAACCGGATCTCAAGAAATAACAACAGCCCGAAGAGCAGCATTGCCAATACCGCCATAGCAGATGCGGACCCTGTCTGGAAGATCGTAAAAGCCTCTTTATAGACTGCATAGATCAAATTGGAGCTGTCGTTATTGGGTCCTCCCTGAGTCAGCACATTGATGGGCGTAAATACCCATTGCAGTCCCCATACCAGGGTTATGAGCAGAGTATAAATTCCCGTTGATGAGCTCATAGGCACAATGATCTTTAAGAAAATCTCCCAGTTGGGAGTCTTTTCCAGTTTAGCCGTTTCTATCAATTCCATAGGAACGCTTGCCACCCCTGCCATAAGCACAATGATGTTATAGCCGAAGATTTTCCAGGAAGTGACCAGGCTTAAAATAACGATTACCAGCCCGCTTGTCTGCGACCAGATGGGAAAATCCACTCCAAATCCCTTAAATATTGTTGCGATAGGTCCCGAAAGAGGATTTAATACCCATGACATAATGATGGCTCCCACTACCAGGGAAATCAAACTGGGGACAAACAATGCCGTCTTATAAAATGATCTTCCCTTTTTGATCAAAAAAGAAAGCACATAGGAAATGATATAGGGAATGACAAAATCGATCACAATAAACAAAATGATATACCAGACCGTATTGCATAAAACCTTATGAAATATAGGATCTGTCAATATCTTTTCATAATTGGAAAATCCAACGAATTTTTTGTCAGGGCTTACCATATTCCATTTATAAAAGCTTAATTCCACGGTTCTGATAATGGGCCAAAACATGAAAACGGAAAAAACAACTATTGTGGGAAGCATCAATCCAAACGCTAATATTTTTTCTTTTCTTTCTCTTTTCCTTTTCATAACTTTCTCCGTTTTTGCTTTTAAGCCGAAGTCAATGCAAGCAGCGTTCTGACCTCATCTTCGATCAGATCCGCACTGATATGTTTACCCGGCGCATATTCCAAGATCCAGTCCGCATCCGGCGTTTTCTTTTCCATATGATCAAGTAACGACTTTAGCTTTTCTTTATCCAGGGTCATGTTTTCCTCAAATAACGGTCTGTGTATATCTCCGCTGCCGTCATTATTGTGGAGATGATAGGATTTGATCCTGTCTCCTAATTCATCTATCACGTGTTCCAGATTCCAGTTATTTAAGATGGCATGTCCTATATCGATAAGGCATCCTACTGTTCCGGGAAGTTTTTGGAACAGTTCAATGAATTCCTGCTCTCCGAAGAGCATGTTTCCATACATGGTCTCCCCTACATTTTCAACTAACAGACAAACGCCGTTTTTCTCCGCCTCTTTTGCAATTTCCCGGATGCTTTCAATGACATTTTCCTGATATTGCTCTTTATCTTCCGGTGCGAATCCACGCTGGTTGGTGTGCATCACAATGGATTTTGCTCCGTATACCTGATAAACTTCAAACGCCATTTGATACGCCTGGATCAGCTTTTCATGTTCCCTGCTGTTCAACGGACTGGTTGCTTCCACCTCTTCATAGGGTCCGTGAAATGTGATATGAAATGGCGAAAACCGTTCCTTTTGCTTTAATAATTCTTTCATATATTCCGGTTTATCAGAAAACATGGACAACTCTGCCCCTGCATCTGCAAATTCCAGCCTGTCCAATATTTCTAACAGAAAATCATACTGGTCAAAATTCACACAATAACACGCTATATTTAAAAATCTCATAGGTATCTTCTCCTCAATAGAATACCGGAAGGGAAACTCTGTTCCCCTCCGCTATTTCAGGCTTTACTGATCCATTAACTCATTCGCTTTATCCTGCAGTTCTGCTAAAGCTTCCGCAGCAGGCTTATCGCCGTTCATGATCACGTCTCTGGTATCGAGCAGTCCCTGTTCAATCTCAAGTCCGGCATCTCCCGGGAATGATACAAAAGGCACCAGATATTCCATTTGATCCAGACTTGCGTTTAACTGGGGTGCTTCCTCCAGATATGCTTTAAAATCGTCTAATTCCGTTACATCCTTGCGGGGCGGAACATAACCGGTTGCTTTTGTCCAGTCAACATGTGCCTCTGCAGTTGTAATGAACTGAATCCATTCCCATGCGCCCTGCTGTTCTTCTTCGTCCAGAGCAGTGATGGCAAGGAAGTTTCCGCCTACCGGGATGCGTCTTTCATTTGTTCCATAAGAAGGCATAGGTCCTGCCGCCACCTCAAAATCGGAGGCTTCCACGATACCTGTATTCCAACCGATCGTTGCCGCGATCATTGCCACCTTGCCGCTGGAAAATGCCTCTTTGATAGGCTCTCCAAGAACATAGGTAGCCGCTCCGTCTTTATTGATCAGATCTGCGATTCCCTGCAGCGCTTCGCTTCCTTCTTCAGATGCAAATGTTGCTGTCATCGTTCCGTCATCGTTATAGTTGACCATGCGACCGCCGTTGGATTCGATCTCATACTGTTCAACCCAGAAGTCACTGGCTGCTGCGATCGCAAGACCGTATTCTCCTGTATTTTCCTTTACCGTTCTTGCCCAGTCATATAATTCATCCGTTGTCTGGGGCAAATTGCTTGTATCCAGTCCTGCTTCCTCCAACAGTTCTGTATTGTAATAGATGACAGGTGTACTTAAAGAATAAGGAACACCGGCTACCTTTCCGTCCTGTGTGGTGCAAAGCTCTGTGATATTGGGCAGGTAATTGTCCAGATAACTTTCATCCAGTTCCTTAATATTTACATATTGATGGTTCTCGGTAAAATAGTTTAACCAGTAATATCCTACCTGGATAACTCCCGGTGCATTGCCCGCAGCCGCCTCAGCCTGCAGCTGCTGCATGATCCCTTTGTAATCCTCTGTCATAAATACCGGCTTAATGGTATATTTGTCCTGACTTGCATTAAATAATTCCGCATACTCTTCAATGGTAGGACCTCCGGCAGTTTCAGAATTCTTATGCCAATATTCAATTTCAATTCTTTCTGTTGTTTCTTCGCCTTCAGCTTCTGCTTCTTGTGTTTCTCCGGCAGCATTTTCCGCATTAGCCTCATTCTGAGCACGAACGGGTTCCTTTTCCGTTGAACCGCAGCCAACCAGACCAGCCATCATGCAGCCTGCCAAAATTCCGGCAAGTACCATGTTAAATTTTTTCATCCTTTCTACCTCCATGTTTTTAAAACACTTGCTAAGTACAAACTGAATTATAAATTTCCCCCTCCTGTCTTCAAATCAAACTCTTGTAAAGTTTTGTAAAAAATAAGTATATCCCATTGACTTTCTTAATGTTTTTGAAATAATATCTCAAATTAGATAACCGATTTTTTTATTTTTGAAACAAGTTGTTCAGATAAAACACAAAACCTTTCAATGCTGACCTACGGAGGCAAAAAATGAAAAAAGAAATGCGCCATCAGATGATCTTAGACTTTTTAAAACAGGAGAAATCTTTATCTGTCCAGGAACTGGCTTTCAGGCTGCAGGTTTCTCCTGCAACGGTCAGGAGCGATCTGAATTTGTTAGCCGGACAAAAGGAGCTGATCCGTACCCACGGCGGAGCAGTCTATCCCTCTCTGGGACTGCAGAAATCCATTACTATTCCCGTGCCGCATCCTGAAAAAATCGCAAATCTGGAATTAAAAGAAAGCATTGCCATGGAAGCGGTAAAACTCATATCGGAAAACGACACAATTTTTATTGGCTGTGGAAGCACATTTTATGTATTTGCAAAATATTTAAACACTTTTAAAAACTTAAAAGTGGTTACCACCAATCTGAATGTGGCTTACGAGCTCGCTTCCGGCTCCCACAGCGTCTATTTTATCGGCGGAGAATTGATGGAGCTGGACGGCATTTACTATACCGGAGGTCCCAAGATCCCTTACGAACTGGAAAAGGTCTATGTCAATAAAGCCTTTATCGGCGTAAGCGGCATCGACCTGAAAGCAGGATTGACCATTTATGATCTGACCCAGTTTAATCTTTATTCCTCCATCCATAAGATTGCAAGAAAAACCATCCTTGTCAGCGATATGACCAAATTCGGATGCCAGAGCGCCCACTTGTTAGGACCCATCAAGGGTTTTGTCAATACTGTTGTAACCAATAAGGAAATCCATCCTTCCTACAAGGATGCTATCTTAGATATGGGAATAGAATTTGTTACTGCATAAAGGAGACTTATCATGCTGCCTGCTGAAAGAAGAGAACTGATCCAGAAGATCATTGTTTCGGAGAAAACTATAACATTTCAGGAATTGTTGTCGAAAGTAGACGCTTCCCATTCCACGCTGTACCGGGATTTGCTGCAATTTGAAAAAATAGGGATGGTCTCTATAAAAAACGGATTGATCTCTTTGACACATATATCCAAGACCAACTACCTGATTCCCAATGAAACTGCCATTCCTGCCCCTTCCAACTATGCACAGCAAAAATCCATCGCCGACGTTGCTGTCAAAATGATTTCCGATATGGACAGCATCTTTATCGGTGAGGGTCTGCTTTGTCTCCTTCTCGCCAAAAATATCCGGAAACAGGACCGACTAAAAAACATCACAGTTGTCACAAACAATTTCAGCGTGGCATTGGAATTGGAAAATTTCATTGCCCACGTATATTTGCTGGGCGGAGACCTGCTTCAAAACACCGAAAATCTCTATACCGGCGGTCCCAGGATCGAAAGCAATCTCAGCACTATTTTTGTCAGCAAAGCGTTTGCCTGTGTGGACGGTATCGACTTTCAATCCGGCTATACCATGCATGAATTGTCACAATTAAGCATGCTGTCACACCTGCCGGATTTTTCTGCCCAGACCATTTTTCTGATTCCTTCCTCCCAGTTTGGATACAATTCCATTCATCAGCTGGCTCCTGTACATTTCTCTGACAAAATCATCACGGATCATCTATTGGATAAAAAATATCGTTCCGCCTTTTCTTCCTTAAAAAAGCCGGAACTTGTGATTGCTTCTTCCGGATGCCCGGCAACAAAAAAAGCACCCTGATCTGAGTGCTTTTCATTTATCAGTCACGATTCTGTGCTAAAGCTGAATAATATCCGAACGGTCAGTGTATATTGCATCCGCAATGCTTTTATGCTACACTTTCCTAAGTGTCAAAAAATACAGGTCTCAGAAAGGAACTCTCAATGAACGAAACAACCCAAAAAAGCAATAAAAAACCGATGATCATTGCCGTAGCGGTGATTATCGCATTGATCGCCGTTTTTGCGGCAGTTTATTTTATTTTTTCTCCGAAAGCGGCAAAGGGCGCAAAATCCGTTACCCTTACCGTCGTGGACGATGCGGGGAAAGAAACTGTTTACGATGTGGACACGGACGCGGAATATCTTTCCGAAGTATTTGATGAGATTGACGGCTTGACAGTAGAAGGCGAAGTCGGCGACTATGGTCTTTTTATCCAGACCGTAAACGGACTGACAGCCGATTATGACAAGGACGGCGCTTACTGGAGCATCTATGTGAACGGAACCTACGGTTCCTATGCCGCCGACCTGCAGCCCGTATACGACGGGGATGAATTTTCATTAGTATATGAAGGCGCAGAATAAAACTCCCCTGACAGGGAAAGATATCGCACTGATCGGTATGATGACGGCGACGCTGGAAGCAGGCAAGCTCGCATTATCCTTTCTGCCAAATGTGGAAATCGTATCCCTGTTAATCATACTTTATACGCTTTTCTTTGGTCGGAAGACCGTATATGCGGTTTTGGTCTTTATTCTATTAGAGGGCTGCCTGTACGGATTCGGGATCTGGTGGGTCATGTATCTTTACACCTGGCCCCTGCTCTCCTTCTTTGCCTGGCGCCTTCGTAAATATGCCGCTCCCCTGCCCTATGCCATTCTTTCCGGCGTTTTCGGTCTGTTTTACGGCGCCCTCTGCTCCCTCCCCTATTTGCTGATCGGGGGCTGGTCCATGGCGTTTTCCTGGTGGGTCGCGGGTATCCCCTACGATATCATTCACTGTGTCTCAAATTTTATCTTATGTCTGATTTTATTCAAACCGCTCTACCGGGTATTCAGCAAAGTCGGTCAAAATTACCGCTCCCGGTAGGCTGCCGCCTTTTTCACAAAAGCTTTGGCAAAATGCGGGTTTGACGGATAATATAAATGGGGAAAGCCCCAAAAACAGCTTTGCGTGGCAGTCACGCAGGCATAGGTTTTTCCCGTGACCGGTTTGCGGGCAAGACAATCGCCTCCGTTATTTTCACTGTCATAATAGTGAAATTCATGTCCTCTGATTCTTTCTCCCTTCGGCAGGAACCCTTCTTCCCTTTCCTCCAATTCAATATAACCGAAACGCACCAGCTTCCCGGCGTCATGACATTGTGCAGGGATCGCCCCAACCATGGCATAGGACTTTCCTTCCCGATCCTTTAAGGAATCATGAAGATACAAAAAGCCGCCGCATTCCGCCACCGTGGGCATTCCGCTCTCTATTGCCTTCCGGATGGCTGTCCGCATGGCGCTGTTTTCCTCCAGCTTACCTGCATACAGCTCCGGATAACCGCCTCCGAGCAACAGCCCGCTGCATCCTGCGGGCAGCGTCTGATCTCTGAGCGGAGAAAAACGGACCAGCTTCGCCCCGTATTCTTCCAACAGGCGCAAATTGTCCTCATAGTAAAAACAAAACGCTTCGTCCGACGCTACCGCAATTACCGGAGCGTCTCTCTTTTTCGACGCCGCCGCGACCGCCGGGGCGTCCCCGTCCGCCTGCGTTTGCTGCGGCTTTGTACCGCCGCCGGAGGACGCTTTAAGCGGCAGCGCAATCTCCCCCGCCGTTTTTCCGATCTGCAGGATTTCCCGGACCGCGATTGTTTTTTTCAATTCTTCAGCAAGCATTTGCAGCCGTTCTTTGATATGCTCCGTTTCATCGGGCATGATCAGCCCCAGATGCCTGCTTTCGATTTGAAATTGCCTGCGCTCCGGAAAATAGCCCAGAACGGAAACAGGCAGTTCTTTTTCTATAAGCGGTCTGAGCGTTTCGTAAGAGGCGGCTGACATCCTGTTTAAAATAACGCCTTTGATCAGGTGTTTTGTATCATAGGCAAGAAAGCCCGCAATCATGGGTATCACGGACCGCCCCATTCCTTTTGCGTCCACCGTCAGGATAATCGGCGTTCCGGTGACCCTGGCAAGATGGTAGGAAGATCCTTCTTCACGGACACCGCCAAGCCCGTCGTATAACCCCATAACGCCCTCCAGCACCGCAAAATCTCCCTCTTTCCTGTTTTGCACAAGCAGCGCCTTCGTCTCCTCCTCTCCGGTAAAAAACGTATCCAGATTTTTAGAAGGAACGCCAAGCACCTTGCGGTGGAACATGGGATCGATATAGTCGGGACCGCATTTATAGGAAACGGCGTTAAGCCCCATATTTATCAAAGCCTGCAAAAGTCCGCAGGTAATCGTCGTTTTGCCGCTCCCGCTCTTCGGCGCGGCGATCATAACCCGGTCAAGCCTCATCGCTAACCTCCTTACAGAAATCAAACGCGCAGATCCACACAGGATTTTCCGCCTGCATCAAATGATAGTTCCCGGTCCTTCTTCCACGGGCAACCTGTAGCTGCACGACCTCGTCATCCTTCATGGGAAACCGGGACAGCATTTCCTTTATTTCACAAATCGTCTCCAGCGTAACGGCGTTGACGACCACCCGCATTTCGGGATTTTTCTGATACAGCGACTCCAATATTTCCTGCATCCTGCCGCCGCTTCCTCCCACCAGCGCATGGGTGGGCGCGGGCAGCCCCGCAAAGGCTTCCGGCGCTTCTCCTTTTATGATTTCTATGTTTTCCAGCCCGGACTTTTCTTTATTTCTTTCTATCAGGGAAAGGGCTTCGTCCTTTTTTTCAATGGCATAAATTCGGATTTCATCGGAAAGAGCCGCCGTCTCTATCGCAATGGAACCGGTCCCGCTTCCGACGTCGTAGACCACGGCGTCCCGGTGCAGCCGCAGCTTACAGATGCTGACTTCTCTGACCTCTTCCTTGGTCATGGGCGTCTTTTCCCTGATAAATTCCGTATCCGCCCTCCCGTGCGTCAGTCTTTCCGGTTCGGCGCACGGATTGAGAATGCAGCAGGTATATAATCCCTCTTCCCGCAGTTCACAGCATTCCTTAGGGCTTAAAAGCATAACCTTCTGTTCCGGATAAGATAACTGACAGCCCGCCCATATCCTGCACTCCCGCAGTCCGGCGTCTGTCAGCAGACGTCCCAGTTTGTTTAAATCCTTTACGCCCGCCGTCAGCAGAAACGTCTTTTTCCTGCTTCTGATCCGTTTTGCAAGATTGGGCAGTTCTTTCCCGTGAACGCTGCACAGATCCGCATCCTCGTAGCTTTCCCCGATGCACGCCGCAAGATAAGCCACCGAAGAAATCCCCGGCTTGATACAAAAAGAAGCGCGCAAACGCCCGGCTTCCACCTCGTCGCGCAACGCGCTGTACACGCTCCGGCACCCGCTGTAAAAACCGCTGTCGCCGGAAAACAGGATTACGACCTTTCTTTCGCCGGGCATTCTGCCGCTTTCCTGAATTTCCCTTAAATACGGGATCATCTGACCGGCGCTGTAATAATCTCTTTTTTCCGCGCTGCAGCGGTATGCTTCCATGAGCCGCTTCGCCCCCAGCAAAATATCCGCGCTTTCGATCGCCTCGCAGACTTCCTTTGTCAGAGTGCCTTTACCGCCCATACCCGCCCCGGCAAGTATAATCTCAAATTTACTTTCCGGCATGATCCGCCGCCCGCAGATTGCTTCCAGCTTCCGGCAGACCTCCTGAAAGGAATCTCCCTCTTCTTTTCCGTCTCCCTCGGGCACGATGACATATGCCGGAATGTCCAGGCGCTTTGCCGCCTCCAGTTTTTCCCGGTAACCGCCCGTCCTGCCGCTCTTTTTCGTGACCAGACATCCGACTTGGTATTGGCGGAGCATGGCTTCATTCAGTTCGGTCGAAAAGGGTCCCTGGAGTGCAAGAATCTGTTTTCCGCAAATCCCCTGTTCCATACAAAGGGCAAGGCTTTCCATCCCCGGCAGCACCCGCACATACAGTCTGGATCTGACCTGTTCCACGCCGCAGTATGCGCCAAGCTCCTTGCTCCCGGTCGTCAGCAGGATATTCCCCTGCGTCTGCTCAAGCGCTTTGGCACATGCCTCGTGACTTTTAAAATAACGGACCTTTCCCCCGTCAGTCTCCGCGTCGTTTTCTCTCTTCAACCTCAGATAGGGAACAGTCGTCCCCGCTACGGCGGCTTTGATGTTTTTTGTCGCTTCCTCCGCATAGGGATGGGTCGCGTCCACAACCGCCGCAAAATCGCCTGCTTCCAGACAGGCACGCATCTGTTCCCGGTCCATTCTGCCGCAATGCACCTTCGCAAAGGGCCGCTCTTTTAGAGCGGTCTCTCCGTATTCGGTGGCGACGCAGACGGTATGCGGCACACCTGCGCCGCTTAAACGCTCCGACAATTTTCTTCCTTCAGTTGTTCCCGCAAAAATCAGTATTTCTTTCAATCTCGTACCCCCGCTTTGTAATCAGCTTTCCGTTGATGATTTCCGAACCGGAATTTCCGATAAATACCGTCGTAAACATGTTGACCTGCGCTTCTCTTAACTGTCCCAGCGTACAGGTAACCGCCCTTGTGCCCTCCCTGCCGATGTTTTCCACATAACCGCAGGGTCTTTGCGCTTCTATGTCCCGCAGCAGAATATCGCACGCCTTTTGCAGATAATCCCTTCTCTTATGGCTGGAAGGATTGTAAAGGACTATGACAAAATCGCCCTTTGCCGCCGCCGTCAGACGCTTTTCAATCCTGTCCCAGGGCGTCAGCAGATCGCTCAGGCTGACGGTGCAAAAGTCGTGATTAAGGGGCGCTCCCAGAACCGCCGCGCCGCTTGACGCCGCCGTAATGCCCGCAACGACCGACAGGTGCGTCTGCGGATATTCCTTTCCCATTTCATACATCAGAGAGGCAAGCCCATAGATTCCGGGATCGCCGCTGCAGATTAAGGCGACCGTATTTCCCTTTGCCGCTTCTTCAAAACAGAGCCTGCACCGCTTTGTTTCCTGCCGCATGGGTGTTGAAAGAATCCGCTTTTTGGCAAAGCACTCCCCTAACAAATTCACATAGACCGTATAGCCCACAATAACGTCCGCCTGCTCCAGCGCCTGCAGCGCTTCCGCCGTCATCATATCCTCCCTGCCCGGTCCCATTCCTATGATGTAAATTTTATTTTTGCTCATATGCCGTCTCGTCCCTCCTTCTTCCTTCTGCAAACGTCACGCTCCATTCCCTTTTTGCAACGGCGATGGTCATACCGTCCCCTGCTCGCTTCTTTCGGATCAGACTGCCGCCGTTTCCGCACGCCTTTAATGCCGCGCGTTCGCAGACATTGTCAACCCCTACTTTTTCCTTTACAAAGGACGAGGCATGAAATTCTCCCTCTACCGCCTGCAGCTGCACGGCTGTATACGTCAGAAACGGAATATTTTCTTTTTCACAGAAAGACAGAAGCCCCTCTTCTTCTTTTTTTATGTCGATGGAGGCGAGGGCATAAATCCGGCAAAGGGACAGGCGCGCTTCCTGGAGCGTTTCTGTAATCAGCGCCTCTATCCGGCTTGCCTTTGTTCCTTTTTTGCAGCCCATTCCGATCACATATTCCCTGGGGCTTAAACGGATCAGCGCATCGCACTCATTTTTTCCCGAAGCAATGACAATATCCGCGTAAAGAGGCTTCTTGCAATCAGGCAGAATCAAGATTCCATCCGGCTTTTGATCCGGATCGCGAAGGCGTCCCGGCTCCGCCCACACGGTAATTGGTTCTCCTGCAAGCGCCTTTGCGGATACTTTGGCGATCCCGTCTTTATTTTCGATATACAGGTTGTTTCGTTTTGCAAACAAATCCACCGCAAACTTATGATTTCTGTCGGTTGCCGTCGTAATGACCGGCGTCGCGCCAAGCCCGGCGGCAAGCGCTGCGGCAATCTCATTGGCGCCGCCCACATGACCGGACAAAAGCGGGATGACAAATTTTCCCGTCTCGTCTATGACAAGCACCGGATTGTCATGCAGCTTGTCCGTCAGACAGGGCGCGACGGCACGCACCGCAATCCCGCAGGCTCCGATAAAGATTAACGCATTCTTTTTATCCATCTGCTCCATTGTCCAGTCTCCGAGGCTTTGGGTAACGCTTTGCACCGCCAAACCGTCAGGCTCTTTTCCGCCGTTTTCCTTTGCAAAAGAGCATTTTGTCGCAAGAGAGACCTCTTGCGGCGCCAACAGCCCGGCTATTCTTTTGGAAAGGCGTATTCCGTTTTCCGTAAAACTGATGATCTGATACCGCATGCCGTCATTCCTTTGCCTGCCTGAATTCCGTGGAAAAATCAGGCGCATACAATCTTGATTTATGGTAATTCTGGTGGGTTATGACTTCTCCCACCAACACCAACGCCGTCTTTGTGATGCCGTGCTCCGTTGCAGTCCGTTCCAGGGTTTCTACGGTGCAGGTATAGGCTTCCTCGTCCTTCCAGGTCGCCTTATATACAAGCGCCGCCGGAGTTTCCTTCCGGTATCCGCCCGCAATCAGCCTGGCGCTTAATTCCTTTAGCATTCCCGCGCTCAAATAGACCGCCATGGACGCCCGGTGCGCCGCAAAGCTTTCAATGCTTTCTGCGGGCGGCACCTTGGTTTTGCCTTCCATTCTTGTGATAATTAAGGACTGGGAAATTCCCGGCAGCGTATATTCCAGGTTCAGGGAAGCCGCCGCTCCGAAGCAGGCGCTGACGCCGGGACAGCTTTCATAGGAAATCCCCAGTCCGTCCAAAGCGTCCATCTGCTCCCTGACCGCGCCGTAGATGCTCGGGTCTCCCGTATGCAGCCTGACCGTCATTTTCCCCTGATCGTCCGCCCGTCTCATAAGATCGACGACCTCGTCAAGGGTCAGCTTCGCGCTGTTATAAATTTCGCACTCCGCCCGGGCATAATCCAAAAGCTCGGGATTGACCAGAGAGCCTGCATAAATGATCACATCCGCCCGCTGCAAAAGCCGCATTCCCCTGACCGTAATTAAATCCGCCGCGCCTGTTCCCGCGCCAACAAAGTAAACCATGCTTCCGCCTCCTTACTCTTTGCCAGTTCCCCAAATTCATTGGCATACATGATACAATCCGTTTTGATTTTTCCTTTCGCGCGCCTGTCAAGATAAAAACAAATGCGTTCCATGGCATAGTCCATAACCGCCCGGCGCTTTCCGCTTTCATCCAAAATCCGCACCGCCTCTTCGGTATTGACGCAATCCAGTATCCGGCGCGCGTCGTCCGCCGATACTCCCTGTCTGACGGCAAATGCCGCCAACAGCTCCATCCGGCAGTCGCCCTCCCGGGAATGGGTATTCATAATGCCGCCCGCAACCTTGATTAACTTCCCGATGTGCCCGGTCAGCAGGATTTTTTGAAATCCCATTTCAACCGCCATATCGATGGTCTCCCCGATAAAATTGCTGCACTTGACGCTTCGGTCCAGATCGTAGCCGTATGCCCGTTTCATAAAATCCAGTCCGTAATTGCCCGGCGACACCGCCGCATAGTCAAAACCCTGCGCCCGTCTCTGGTTCAACTCCACCCGGATCGTATCCAGAATCGCCTGACTGCTCATAGGCTCCACAATTCCGCTGGTTCCCAGGATGGAAATGCCTCCCGTAATCCCAAGCCTCGGATTAAAGGTCTGCCCCGCAAGGCGTTCTCCCTCCGGCACAAAAATCTCAACCTCCAGCTCTCCCTCATAATCGGCGACCTCGCACACCTGTAAGACTTCTTTTTCAATCATTTCCCTGGGAACGTGATTGATCGCGGCGTTTCCCACAGGCTGGTCGAGACCGGGGCGGGTCACTCTGCCGACTCCTGCGCCGCCTTCGATGTGAATCCGCGCTTCTTTCCGGCGCCGCTTCCCATCTCCTGCTGCCGCCGGGTTATCTTCTGCCTCTGTGCCGTCTGCCTCCGTGCCATCCCCTGCCGCCGGGCTCCTCCCGGCTTCCGGAACATTTTTTCCAAAAGACACCTTTGCAAAGATCAGCGCGCCCGTCGTAATGTCAGGATCGTCGCCTCCGTCCTTTTGCACCGCGCAGCTTACTTCGTTTTCCCCCCGTCCGATCTCTAAGATCTGCGCCGTATAGGGAATCCCTTTCGGCGTTTCTATGGTTATTTCCGTTTTTTCCATTCCCGTCAACAGCATGTACGCCGCCGCTTTTGCCGCCGCAGCCGCGCAGCTTCCTGTCGTAAACCCGTACCGCATTTTCCCACCCCTTTAAACATTTCTGCCAAGCTCATACAGCAGGGCGTTGCAGATCGCCGCCGCCACATTGCTGCCGCCTTTCCTGCCGCGGTTGACAATATAGGGGACGTCCGTCTCCATGATCAGCTCCTTTGCCGCCACTACGTTGACAAAGCCCACCGGGACCCCAATGACAAAAGCGGGCTTCCAGTCTCCCTTTTGTATCATTTCATACAGCGAAACCAAAGCCGTCGGCGCGTTTCCCACGGCAAAAATAACCGGTTTGGGAATCCTGGCGGCAAATTCCATACTGACAGCCGCGCGGGTAACGCCCCGCTCCTTTGCCAAGCGCGCGACTCTTTCATCCGCCATAAAGCAATGCGCCTCGCCGCCAAAACCCGCCAGGATTTTTTTGTTGATCCCCGCAAGCGCCATATTGGTATCCGTCACAATATCCGCCCCGTTTAACAACAGTTCCTTCGCAATTTTAACGGCGTCCTTTGCATAGACAAGAGTCTGCACATACTCAAAGTCCGCGCTTGTATGGATGACCCGTTTCGTAATCATCTCCTCTTCCTTTGGCAGGGTAATCCCCCTCTCCTCCAACTCCTCTGAAATGATTGCAAAGCTCCTTTTTTCAATTTCATCCGGTCGCAGCCGTTCAATTTCCTTCAATCCACTCACCCATCGCTTTCCGTAATTTTTCGTGATCCGCCCTGGTCTTTACCGCAATCCGGTAATACCCCTCCGTCAGTCCCCGGAAATTTTTGCAGTCCCGGATCAAAATCCCCTTTTGCAGCAATTCTTCATAAAGGGGCTTTTCGCTGTATAGCAGGATAAAATTCGCTTCGCCGGGAAACACGCGGCTTCCCGTCTTTTTGAGAATTTCTTCCAAAAACGGACGCTCCGCTCTGATATACTCCGCCGTCCGGACCGCAAACGCCTGTTGACCGGCGCAGGCAATCCCAGCCTCCTGTGCAAAGACGGAAAGGTTCCATTCGGGCAGGTGACTCGCTAATTTTCCACGCAGGACGGAGTTGGCGCATACCAGGTACCCCAGCCGCACGCCGGGAATTGCAAAAATTTTGGTAAACGCGCGCACCAGCACCAGATTGTCATACTCCTGCACCAGAGACAGTGCGGATTGTCCCTTTCGGAACATCTTGCCGTTTTCCTCTTTTTCCATGCAAAATTCTATGAAGCATTCATCTAAAACCACAACTATTTGTTTCTGTTTACATACTGTCAGTATGTTTTTTAACCGTTTTTGTTCCAACAGCCACCCCGTAGGATTGTTGGGACTGGCAAGAAACAACAGATTGATATCATCGGATAACGCGTCCAAAAAATCATCCTCCGGCGCAAATCCGTCTTCCTCGCGTAAATGGAAATAAACGATCTCGCCTCCCGAAGCCTTCGCCGCATATTCATAGCCGTAAAAGGACGGAACCGGAATCAGAATTTTCCCGGGGCTTAGGGCATGTACCGCCGCCATCAGCAGCTCCGAAGCGCCGTTTCCAAATAACAGCCACTCCTGCGGCACAGACAGCCCGCGGGCAACCGCTTCCTTCAGGCGTTCCGCCGCAGGGTCGGGATATTGCGCGCATCGTCCCGCCGCCCGGTGCAGCGCCTCCACAACTTCCTTTGGCGGTCCCAGAGGATTGACGTTTACGGAAAAATCCATATTCACTTTGTTTCTGTAAATATCGCCGCCGTGTATGCTTTTCATCCTCCGCGTTCACTTCCCTTCCAAAACCAGTGCCGCGCCCGCCAGAATAACCAGACACAGGATCGCGCCCAGCCATGCCGTCAGATATAACAGCCTGTTTGCCCGCCTGATATCCTCGCACTCCGCCTGCCGCACCCCGTCCCCGATATAGGGCTTATCCGTCCTTTTGCCAAAGTAGCTCGCAGGACCCGCCAGCCGCAGCCCTAAAGCTCCCGCACATACGGATTCCGTCTGCGCCGAATTGGGACTTGCGTGGTTGTGTCTGTCGCGCCTGTATATGGTCAAAGCGCGCTTTCCGTCAAAGCTTTTGCCTCCCAGGTATGCCGCCGCTATCATCAGACACGCGCTGATTCTTGCCGGAATAAAGTTAAAAACGTCGTCCAGCTTTGCCGCCGCCCTCCCGAAATACAGATACCGTTCGTTTCGGTAGCCGACCATGGAATCCATCGTATTGACCGCCTTATAAGCAAATCCCAGCACCGGACCGCCCAGAGCCGTAAAAAGCATGGGCGCAATGACGCCGTCCGAAGTATTTTCCGCTACGGTCTCCACGGCGGCTTTGGTCACGCCTTCTTCGGAAAGGTCCGCCGTATCCCTGCCTACAATCATGGAAACCGCTTCTCTCGCGCCCTCCAGCCGCCCTTCCTTTAAGCATCGGTATACCTTCATGCTCTCGTCCTTTAAACATTTTGTCGCCAAAAGCTGATAGGTCATAACCGCCTCGGCACATACTCCCAGATATATATCTATACTATATGTTATGGTCAGTAACAGAGAGCTTACCGCAGTGACCGCTGCAAGAACCATAACAACCAGTAGCACTCCTTTTCTTTTTTCCCTTTTTGCATCTTCCTGCTGTAATAGGGAAGCATCTCTTTGCCGTGATACGGTAAGAAGACTCCCTTCCAGCCCCGCAATCAGCTTTCCGATCAGGCACACCGGATGGGGCATGCCGTGAGGATCTCCCAGCAGAAGGTCTAACAAAAACCCGGCAAAAAATGCAGTTATATGATATTTCATAACGCCTCCTCCTGCAAAAGCGGACGCAGCTCTTGCAAGGTAACGCCGCGATCCATAGAAAGGATACAGCGATACCCGTCTCCGTTTGACACCTGATAATCATAATAATCTCCGCCGAAAAAGCAGCTAAACAGCGCCATGATGGTCCCTCCGTGGACGATCAGCCCCACCCTCAGCGGACGCTCCCGCTCCGGCTTTTTCAAGGATACGTCCATCGCCGAAAGCGCTTCGGTCACCCGATTAAATCCCCGTTTACAGCGGTCCGCAAACGCCTCCCTGCTCTCGCCTTCCGGAAAAGGCAGCCTGCCGCCGCTGTCAATCCATGCCTGATACCGCCTGTCTCCCTGCAACTGTGTATAATTTTTCCCTTCAAAGGCGCCGAAATCCGTTTCCTTCCATTCCGGTACAATGACCGCCCGCTTATCCGGATAAAGGATTTCCGCCGTTTCCCTGCAGCGTTTCATCGGACCGGAAAACAGGCAGTCGACCGCAGGGTATTTTCCTTCCGCCTTTTGCCGCTGCAGCCTGCCGATACCTTCCGCGCTCAGCGGTTCGTCTGTTTTTTGCCCAAGATAGCGGCGTTCTTTATTTGCTTTTGTGGCTCCGTGCCTGATCCAGACCAGCTCTATTTGATTTTCTGACCGATTCCGCATATGACTCTTACCACCTCGTCCGCACGTTCTGCAAGCAGGACCAACAGTCTTCCCGTCCGCTCCCGGTACGCTCTCTCAAACCCGTCCACCGGTACGATTCCGTTTCCGATTTCGTCGCTGATAATCATACTGTCCGGGCATTGCTTTAAAAAAGCCTCCAACCGCGCTTCGGGCTCCTCTCCCTGCCGCATACAGGTCCTGACCCATTCGTGGAAGCGGTTGATAACAATCCGTTTCCCCTGCGCCAACGCCTCCGCCGCCTGTTCTTTTTCCGGTATTTCTCCGTCCCAGACCGCGAACCCGCTTTCGGGCTTTGACTCGCCCTGCCGATTCTCCCGTCGGAAAACATAATTTAATTTTCCCTGTGCATAGCCTCCGATAAACAATTTCATCTTTTTCTTCCTTTCACACCGGACGGTTTCTTCGCCCGCCGGGTCTTTCGCACGCCCGGTCCTTTCCCCGCCCGGTCCTTTCCCCGCCCGGCATTGCCCCGCCGTCTGCTTACCCGGCAACCTGCAAAATCGCCGCAGCCGCCGTCATGCAGCATTCGCAGATCAGGACAAAATACCCCGCCGTATCGCCCGTAATGCCGCCAAGCTCTTTTTTACAGCGAAAGTAATAATATGCAAAGGCGCCCAGCGCGGCGAGCACAATCACGCCTCCGGCACAAAAGGACAGCCACAGCATAAACGCCGCGCACAATATCCCCTGGAGCCCCAGGGAGCCTTTTACAATCCTTTTTTGCGCCCGGCTTGCAAAAAGATAAAGCAAACCCTCCTGCTTTGCCGACCGGAAGGAAACCACGCCGATCCCGCTTAAACACCTTGCCAGGAAAAAGCCCGCGCACAAAATCTGCAGCAGGTTTTTATCCCGTACCTGGGAAAAGGCGCCCACATAAATGAGCCCGTATGCCGCAAATTGAATGACCGCAAAGGCGCCGATATGGGAATCCTGCAGGATTTCCAGCTTTTTCTCCCTCGGCTGATAAGAATGGAACGCGTCCATCGTATCCAAAAACCCGTCCGCATGAATCCCTCCGGTTATTACCAGCGGGATCGCCGCCCCGATCAGCGCATAGCACAGCCCGTTCACCGCAAAGCGGTCGCAGACGGCGTACCAGAGATATACGACCCCTCCGATGAGTGCGCCCACCCAGGGGAAGAAGCAGAGCACATATTTCATATCCTCGTCCTTCCACGCAACTTGGGGAACCGGAACCCCGGAATACATGGAGAACGCTATCATACATGATTTTACAAGCCGCATCCTACTTTCCTTCCTTTACTGTACCTTCCTTTACCGTAACCGGGATTCCCACAACCACTTCAACGACCCGGTCGGCAAGCGCCGCAAGCCTTTCGTTGATGCTTCCCATCGCCTTCAGATATTCGCGGGTCGGTTCCTCGTAGGTAATCCCGTCCTGAAACACATTGTTCGTAACTATAACTGTGTGTTTTAGTTTTCTGTTTAATACCGTTACACCCTGTACGACTGTTTCCGTCACTTCCCGGCACGACTTTTGTCCGCCGCCTGTAAACATTTCATTTGCCGTCAGATTGGAAACGCACTCTAAGATCGCCGTCTTTTCCCGCCCCGGCGTATTCTTCATCCTTTGGAGCGCCTTATTTACCTCCACGGGCTGTTCGATTGTGACAAAGCCCTTGCCGTCCCTCATTTTGCGGTGCCTTTCTATTCTGTTCCTGCTTTCTTCGTCAAAAGCCTGCATCGTCGCGATGTAATATTTTTGACAGCCCGCGGAAAGCGCTTCGATACATGCCTCCGCATAAGTGCTCTTCCCGCTGCCGCTCCCTCCGGTGATCAATACCATCATGTCGTCTGAAACCTCTCGTATTGTTCTATGCTGATATCCGAAAAAGTCGTTCTGCCGTTGTAGATACCAAGCGCCATATCCAACAGAGAAAACATCATGACCGCTCCGGTTCCCTCTCCCAACGCCAGGTTCCCGTCGATGACGGGCTCCATTTCCAGTTCTTTCGCCAACAGTGTTACCGCAGGCTCCTTTCCCTTATGGGAAGGAATCAGATACGCCTTCGTCCCCGGAACCAGGCGTTCCGCCAAAAGAGCCGCCACCATGCTGATGACGCCGTCCAAAACCACGGGGACCGAAAAAAGCGCGCCGCCGATACAGACCCCGGCAAGCCCCGCGATATCCAGCCCGCCCACGGTCCGCAGCACCGTCAGCGCATCGGCATGATACAGATCATAGTTTCGGATTGCTTTTGCAATTACCTCCCGCTTACGGGACAGCCCTGCATCGCTAAGTCCGGCTCCCCTTCCCGTGACCGCAGCCGCCTCGCAGCCCAACAGAGCCGCCGCCACCGCGCTGCTTGTGGTCGTATTGCCGATTCCCATTTCTCCGGTCGCCAGAATCTTGTAGCCGTCCTTTTTACAGGCGGCAGCCAGATCGATCCCCACGGCGATAGCGCGGACGGCTTCCTCCTCCGTCATTGCCGGCTCTTTCAGGAAATTGGCGGTGCCATGCCTGATTTTCCGGTTCAGCACGCCTTCCGTCTCCTCTTCCGTCCGGATGCCGATATCCACCGGGATCGTATCCGCTCCTATGACCGCCGCCATCCTGCACACCGACGACTGTTTCTTTCCCATGGACCGCGCCACCGCCGCCGTGACCTCCTGTCCCGACTGGCTGACGCCTTCCTCCACGATCCCGTTATCCGCGCACAGGATTAGCACCGCCTTTTTGGTCAGGTCCACCTTGTCCGTCCCCGAAGCCGCGCCGATTTTGGCAATGAGCTCCTCGAACCGCCCCATCCCGTCCAGGGGTTTCGCCACTAAGTCCCAGTTTTCCAACACCTTTTTCCGGATTGTTTCATCGGGTGCTTTGACCGAAATCCGTTTCAGTTCCGCGCCCGTATAGTCATTCCATTTCGGCTTCCTGCAGCATTCCATAGATTTCCTCCATATTCAGATACGCGCGCAGCGTATCCGCCAATTTGTCATATTCCTTTTCCTTAAAGCTCTGATAGTCCTCAAAGCCGCTTTCCGTTATGCTGATTCCCTTTTTTTCTGCAAGCGTCCGCACCACCGCGTCCGCAGCGTCCGCAGCGTCGAACATACCGTGTGTATATGAACCATATATATTGTTATGATTAGATACCACAACGCATGGCTCTTCACTCTTGCCATTGATAAAAACAGTCCGTCCCATATGGATTTCATAGCCCCGGAAGCTGCATCCTGAAAGCGCGCTCAATATGCCTTTTGTCTCGCCGATGCGTCCCTTTACCTGGCGGCGCGTTTTTTCCCTTTGCAGTACGGTAGACACCGGTAACAGCTCCATGCCGCGGATGCTTCCGCCCTCCTCCACCCGGTCGGGATCGGAGATTTCACAGCCTAACATCTGATAGCCGCCGCAGATTCCAAACACCGGAATATCCCCGGACAGCTTTTTAACCGCCGCCTCCAGCCCGTTTTGGCGCATCCATTTCAGGTCTCCCATGGTATTTTTGCTGCCGGGCAGAAAGATCATGTCCGGTCGGCGCAGGTCGCTTGCCTTCGTCACGTACCGCACCGTTACTTCCGGGATCTGCTCAAATACATTAAAGTCCGTAAAGTTGGAGATTCTCGGATAGCGGATGACCGCAAGATCGATACAGCCTGTTTCTTTTCGGTCAAACCGTTCCGTCAGGCTGTCCTCATCCTCCAGCGAAAGCTCCATATAGGGCACGACGCCCGTCACAGGGACCCCTCCCTTTTCCTCCAGCATCCGAATCCCCGGATCGAGAATCGAAAGATCTCCTCTAAACTTGTTGATAACAAGCCCTTTGACCCGCTCCCGCTCTTTTTCCGTCAACAGCATCAGAGTCCCTAACAACTGGGCAAACACGCCGCCCCTGTCGATATCTCCCACCAGCAGGACGGGCGCATTTACCATATCTGCAAGCCCCATATTTACAATGTCGTGTTCCTTCAAATTGATCTCGGCAGGACTGCCCGCCCCCTCTATCACAATAATGTCCGCCAGTTCCGAAAGCCTCCCAAACGCCTCCCTGATCTGCGGCACAAGCTGAAGCTTATAGGCGAAATAATCTTTGGCGCTCATATTGCCAAGGACTTCTCCGTTTACGATGACCTGGGAGCCGGTATGGTCGGTGGGCTTGAGCAAAATGGGATTCATACAGACCATCGGCTTGATTCCCGCCGCCTCCGCCTGCATGACCTGTGCCCTGCCCATTTCCAGCCCCTCCTCCGTAATATACGAATTAAGCGCCATATTCTGTGATTTAAAGGGCGCCACACGATAGCCGTCCTGTCGGAATATCCTGCATAACCCTGCAACGAGCAGGCTTTTTCCCGCATTTGACATAGTGCCCTGCACCATAATTACCTTTGCCATAATCCTCTGACCCTTTCCCTGCGTCCCAATCAATCTTCGCCTTTTTCCGGCGTCTCCATCAATCCTCCGCCCCTTTCCGGCGTCTCCATCAATTCTCCGCCCCTTTTCCCGGCGTCTCAATCTGCTTGCCGCTTTCGCGCGCAAATTCCAATAATTCCCGGTTGGCGCGTTCCAGCGTATGGAAGGTTTCCCTGCAGCAGATGACTTTCCGACAGCCCGCCAGCTTTTCTTTCGCCTCTTCAAGACAACGCTCCCCTATAGGCTCAAACGCCCCGGTTTCAATGACCTGCGCCGCCAATGCCTTCGCCACCGGATAATCCAGATCATTTTGAAATAAAATCCCGGTTGCAAAGGGAACGCCCTGCCTCTGCAGCCTGCGGTAAGTTGCGCGCCCGCAGCCGCCGCCCGCGATGACAAAGACCCCGGGTTCTCCTTTCGCCGCAGGAAGCTCCATCGTCTGGCTTTCCTCGTCAAAGCTGCCTGCGGATACCCCAAAGAGCCGGGACAGATATCCCGGCACAAAGATTTCCTCCGACGTTCCCAGTCTGTCCACATAGCTCCCGTTAAGGCACAGTATCCGGTCGGAGAGCTTTGCGGCGAGTTCCAGCTCATGAAGGGACAAAATCACGGTCAGTTCCCGTTCCCTTTTCATCTCCTGCAGCACGGACAAAAATTCCAGCTTATATTTCACGTCCAGATAGGAAGTCGGTTCATCCAGGATGACGATCTCCGGCTCCTGACAGATGGCGCGCGCCAGCATGACCCGCTGCCGCTGCCCGTCGCTGATGCGCGTAAAATCCTGTTCCCCGATCTCTCTGACACGGACCAGTTCCATCGCTTCCTTTACGATCTGCCGGTCCTTTTGGGAAAGAATACCGAAACGCCCCGTGTAGGGATACCTGCCCGTCGCAACCACGTCCTCGCAGGTCATCAGCTCCGTCCGCAGCCTGTCCGTCAGGACCACCGCCATCTTTTGGGACAGTCTTTTGCCCGACATTTCCTCCAGGCTTTCCCCGCCCAGACAGACGACTCCGCCAAGAAGCCGAAGCTGCCTCGCGATGCTTTTTAAAACCGTGGATTTGCCCGCGCCGTTAGGACCAATTAACGTCATGATTTCTCCCTTTTTCAGTTTGATTTCGATTTCTTCGATCAGGGGCTTGCCATGGTAGCCCACGCTCACCTTTTCCGCCCTGAAATAGTACTCCATCATACCACCTTCTCCCGATTGCGTCTGATCATGACCCACAGCACCACAGGCGCTCCGAAGATTGCCGTTACCGTGCTGATACTAAGCTCCGTGGGCGCAAAGAGAGTCCTCGCCAGCAGATCGCAGAACAGGCAGAATACGCTGCCTCCCAGGAAACACGCCGGAATCATAAGAATGGGCTTCGCCGTGCCTAACAGACTTTTTACCAGATGGGGAACCGCAACCCCCACAAAGGAAATCGGTCCCGCAAACGCCACGATACACGCCGATAAAACGCCGGATAGCACCACCAGCCCGACGCGCAACAGGCGAACATTTACACCCATGTTTCCGGCATATGCCTCTCCCAACTGATAGGCGCTTAAAGGCTTTGAGAGGCAAAATACAATTACCGTGGTCACAGCGGTCACGCCCGCCATGGCGGCAACATTGTCCCACATCATGCCGGAAAAACTCCCTCTGGACCAGTTGTGGAGATTGACGATATCCGCATCGTCGGCAAAGGTTACCACCAGCTCCGTTACCGCCGAGCAAATATAGCCGATCATTACCCCGCTGACTACCAGCATGGACGTCGTGCTGACCTTGCGGGATATCGGCAGGACAAAGCCCATGGAAAGCATCGCCCCCACAAACGCCGCGATAATCAACGCCGCCGAACTGAGCCGCACGGCGCGTTCTATAAAAAATACCATGGTAAGCGCCACGACCATCTTTGCCCCCGAAGAAATCCCCAGCACAAAAGGACCTGCAATGGGATTGTGAAAAAAGGTCTGCAACAGATATCCCGAAAGCCCCAGCGCGCCTCCGAGTATCATGGCGGCAAGCGCCCTGGGCATTCGGATATCCCACAAGATCCTGCTGTTTTCCACTTCCGCTCCACGGACGGACGCTAAAATATCGGATAGGGAGATCCTGACGGTTCCGATACAGACATTCAGTATCACAAATAGAATGACGCCGGTTCCCAACAAAAGGAAAACTGCCGTATATCTGATTTTCCTGCTCCGCTCCATACCGCGCCTCCTTTATTTAAGCCGGAAAAGATATTCCATCTTATCCTCGTCCTCTCCCAGCAACATGCCGTGAATATCCCGGATCAGATAGCCGACCGCCATGGACTGCTGGTAAAAATCATTGGTCGTGCACCAGACATTGCCCTCCTGCACAGCCTTAAAATCCGCCAAAACAGGACACTTATCAATCAACTCTTCCACGGAAGCGATCCCGCCGTCGATGGAGCTGTTGTAAATAATGAAATCCGCGTCCTTCGCGCCGTCATAAAACTCTTCAATCTGCATACTCATCGTAGAGCGTTTGGTTTCCGGATCTGACAGATTCTCAAAGATGTATCTTCCCCCGGCAAGCTCGATCATCTTCGGAATATAATCGGAGCTTTGGCGTACCTGCACCAGCCCGTTAGAGGTAATATAGAAAAAAGCCACGGTTTTATCCGTTTTTTCCTGTGCCGTTACCTCATCCAAAATTGCGGTCTGCTCGGCAAACGCCGCCTCTGCGGCTTCTTCTTTTCCAAGCAGGGCGCCATAAAACTTAATCCACTCCACGCGTCCGAGCGGGTGAGACTCATAGCTGGAATATTCTATGACCACCGGAATCCCGAAATCCTCCAGCATTTCTATGACTTCCGGCGAATGGGATATCATCATATTTTCAATGGCAAGCGTGCAGTCTCCGGATACAATCAACTCATAATCCGGTTTGTTATACTTTCCTGCATACAGAATATCCCCGTCCGCCATCGCTTCTTTAGCGGCGTCGATATACCACCCGTCCTCCTTCTGCCCGGAAAACCGGATGGAATCCAGCGCGTCCAGATGCACGAAAAGATCCATTGCTGAAGAAGATACCAGATAGAGATTCTCAAGCGGCTGATTTAGTACGATCACATCCTCTTCAATCCCCTGCGGCGTTTCTTTTCCCTCTGGCACGACAAAAATTTTTGTCCCGTCCATGGTTTCCAACAGCCGGTATCCGCCTTCATAACAGTCCACAGAAAAATTTTCCGCATACTGCAGCGCGATACTGCCTTCATAGACCAAATCTTCATAGGTCAAATCTTCATAGACCGGATTTTTGCCGATCCGGCTCTCCCCGCTTACGGTCGCCTCCGCCTTCGTTTCCTGCGCCGTCTTTGTATCTTCCGACAGATCGGAAGAAGGACTGCCGCAGCTATACAGCCCCAGCAGTCCCAACAAAAGCAAACAGCATATCCTAATTTCTTTTTTTCTTCCTTTCATCCGCCGTAACCTCTTATTCCGCAGTTTTCATTGTATCCGAACGGAATGTAAGGGTATACTCGATCTCATGAGGCGTGCTCATGGCGACGGTGTCTCCGATTACCTCCATCGGTTCGTCAAAAACCAAAACCGGAATCTCAAAAACGGAATTTCCTTCCGTATTAACCGGCAGATATTTCTCTCCGTCAACAATCATATAGTCATAATTGGGACTACTCCATTCCACCGTTGCCGTCGCGACGCCGTCCGCTACGGTAATCTGCGCCGGAGAAGCAATCTGCGCTTTTCCGCTGCCGCCTGCAAAATCAAGTTCCACCGTATAGGTGCCATCCGCGAAATCCACCGAAGCCCCCGCGCCCTCTGCGTTCTTTGCATCGCTTCCTTCTTCCATGGGCTGCGGGTCGGATACGCTGACCTTATGATCATACCATTTTCCCTTTGTCCCGATCAGGGCGAGGTCAAACTCCTCATCCAGATACGGAACCGGTACGTCGAAGCCGTAGACTTCCTCGGTCAGTCCGTCGCTGTAGGTCACGCTGTCCGTCGTGGGCTCCAGTAATTGCGCCCCGTCCTTTGCGGCGTCTTCTGCAAGCCCCGGGTAAAGATTTACAATCTTTTTGGAACCAAGGGTAATATGAATGGTCATTTCCCCGTCCTGAACCGTCAGCGTTCCCATATCCTCATACGTTTCGTTTACCTGAAACATTGTGCTGTCCGTCGTAAATTTCGCCGTATACACGCCGTCGGGAAGCTCTGCTTCCTCGGGCGTTTCCTCTGCGGGCGCGTCCGTTTCCTCCTGTACGGCTTCCGTTTCTTCTGCAGGCGCTTCCGCCTCCGCGGCGGGAGTTTCCGCCGCGGGCTCCTGCTTGTCATCGCCACCGGCGCATCCGCCAAGCAGGGCGCATGACAGCAACAGCGCGCCTAATATCGTCATTTTTTTCTTTCTCATAACTTGTGACATCCTCTGTATGTTTTTTATTTTTCCTTATCAGTCCATAACTGCTTTCGTATGCGCCACATAAATATCCTTAATGGCGTCGATGGAACCAAGACCGGTAATCTGGGTATCTACGCTTTCAAAGCTGCCGTCGGCTTTGAACATGCTGATCCAGGAATCCGCATCCTCGCCAGCCATATCGTTATTCGCATGATCCCCTGCCACTACCATTAACGGACGGAGAATAACCTTGGTATATCCTGCGCCGGAAACCGCTTCGATCACCGCTTCGCAGGAGGTTTCTTCGGGCTCGCCTTCCACCGTACCGATGAATACGTTATCATATCCTAACTCGCTCATCTGCGTCTGCATCTGGCTGTAGGACACCTTTGCCGTATGAGATGTACCGTGACCCATAAATACGAACGCGGTTCCGTCTTCCTTTGCCGCCTCCAGGCTTTCATAACCCGCTGTGGCAACCGCTTCCGCCGTAAGCGCTTCCGCTACGGCTTTCTTATCCTCATTGACCGCAGACGCGTCCGCGCCGACTTCTCCAAGCAAAGGCTCCGCAATCTTTACGGTTTCAAACTGATCTTCATATGCCGCTGCCGCTTCCGCGAGCTCGTCATACTCGGCTCCGTGCATCAGATGCGTGGGCTGTATGATCAGATTTTTTACACCGTTTGCAACCGCACGTTCAAGCGCCTGATCCATATTGTCAATAAACTCTCCGTCGCGCGCCTGAATATGGTTGATAATGATCTGCGCCGTAAACGCTCTCCTTACGGACCAGTCGGGATACGCTTCCTGCAAAGCGTCCTCGATTCCCTTAATATCCGTCACACGGCTGTCGTTAAAGGATGTTCCGAAGCTGACTACCAGGATTTCATTTTCGCCGATCTCATCCTGGTTGCGGGGATCGTCCTTGGAAGCGTCTCCGGTATCTCTGCCGAAATAGTCCGGGTCCGCATTTTCGCCTTCTACAAGCTCCTTTTGTGCATCCGTCAAAGCGTCCCATGCCGCCTTTGCAGCCGCGCACTGTTCGTCCGTCTCGTCGGTTCTTTCCTGTACATAAATCGCGTCGATTAACGCCGCCACTTCATCAGCCGCTTTCTGATCCGCGTCCGCTTCATTTTCCGTTTCGTCCTGCGCGCCGCTTTCGGTTTCTTCTTTCGTTTCGCCTTCCGCTTCGCTTTCCGTTTCGTTCTCCGCCTCGGTCTGTACGCCCGTCTCCGCCGCGGGTTCCTCATTGCTGCCGCATCCTGTCAGGCAGACCGCGCCCATAAGCGTCGCCAATAACAGAGCAATCGTTTTCTTTTTCATAGTTTCCTCCTTTTGACGATCTCCGCCGTCCCATCTGTAGATTGATCAAATATGTCCGCAGAAAATCTATTGCCTCATACCTTGGGAAGGTGTCCGCATCTATGTCGCAAAAGCGCATGAAAAAGAAAAACCCTTTTTCCAGTGAATCCGGATAAAGGGTTTATACTCAAAACAAATCTGCAAAAGGCGGTGTGAAAAGGCTGAAAACAAAGCCGGATACGCAGCCGTTTTGCAAATCTAACGTACAACCAGTTACTCGTGGTCTGAAACAATCGTTCCCGTACAACAATCAGGCAGGTCTCCCGGCTTAAAGATCTTCGCATCCGCCATCTTCCCAGTTTCCCAGTGATCTATCGGCTTCAGCTCCCTAATTACGGTGACGAGTTCGTACAGGATTTGCACCTGTTTCCCTTTTCACCAGAACCATGCTTTATTACGACATGTTCTGACACCTCATTGCTCCATATTCAATTTCTCATGCAGTATAGCACATTTTATACGGTTATTCAACCGCTTATTTCGCCGCGCGCCGACTCTGCCGCCGATTCCGAGCGCAGCATTTCGCCGTCCGCTGCTTTTTCTTTTGATTTCATGCTTTTTTGCATACACAGATAGGCGATCACGCAGACCACGACGGACAACAGCGAACCGCCCGGCGCGGCAAGCCCCATGGGAAACAGCGTATCCGTAAACAGTTTCGAGGCAAAATACGCGCCCGGGACACGCACGCAGACAATGGACAAAAAGTTGTGCAAAAACGAAATGCCCGATTTCCCGTAGGCGCAAAAGTATCCGCTGAAACAAAAATGAACGCCCGCAAACATGCAGTCCCAGATATACCCCCGCAGATACTGACCGCCGAGCATAATTACTTCCGTATTCTCTTTGTCGGTAAACAGCCCTACCGCCGGTTCCGCTAAGAACTGGATCACAACGGACGCGACCAGTCCGAAGCCCACCGCAATACAAATCGCATCGCGCAGCGTTGCCGCTGCCCTGTCATGCTTTCCCGCGCCGATATTCTGCGCCGAAAGCGCCGAAACCGTCGAAAGCATGGAGGAAGGCGCCAGAAACAGCACGCCGATAATTTTTTCCACGATTCCCACCGCCGCGGCGTCGTTTAAGCCCCTGCGGTTGGCAATAATCGTAATGAGAATAAACGAAATCTGGATAAATCCGTCCTGCAGCGCCACGGGGACACCGATCTTTAATACCTTTCCGATGGTTTCCCGCCGGAGTTTCAAATCATTCTTTTTAATGCTGATGCCCGTCTTTTTTTTGATCATGACGATCAGGGAAACGACGACGCTGACCGTCTGCGCCAACGTCGTACCCAGCGCCGCGCCTGCGGGACCGAGATTCATTCCCCCGATAAAAACATAATCCAGTACAATATTGACTACGCACGCCACCGCCACAAAATACATGGGGCTCTTGGAATCTCCCAGCCCGCGGAAAATGGAGCTGATAATGTTATACGCCGTAATAAACGGAATCCCGATAAAGCAGATCGTCAGGTAGGAAATCGTCCCCGACACCGCCTCTTTTGGCGTCGACATAACGGCTACGACAGGCTTTACCAGTATCAGCAGAACCGCCGTCACCACAAGGGATACGATCACAAACAACGTAACGGTATTCCCGATGATTTCCGACGTCTTTTGCGGCTGCTTTGCGCCCACCGCCTGTCCGATCATAACCGTCGCTCCCATTGCCAGACCGACGATCATAACCGTCAGCATGTGCATTACCTGACTGCCAATGGAAACAGCCGTAATGCTTTCCACCCCGTTAAACTGACCGATGATAAATAAATCCGCCATTCCGTACAGGGTCTGTAAAAAATATGATAACAGGTAGGGAAGCGAAAAATATAAAATATTTTTCAGCACGCTCCCCGACGTTAAATTCCTTTCCATTGCTTCTTGAATCCTTTTCTATCCCGTACAGGTTCTTACCTGCTTACTGCTTTCTCCTTCTGCGGAAGAAATAATATCCGAAGGCGCCGCATACTCCCGCGAAACCGGTAATGCAAAGCGCAATCAGCATACCCAGAGGCGTATCGTCCCCGGTCTTTGGAATATTCATTCCGATCCCGGGGTTTCCGGGCTGTCCCGGCGCGCCGGGCGCAGGCTGATCCTGCATCACAAGCTCCGCCTCATCGGACAATACATATTCGCCCTTTTCGTTTTTCACATACAGCTTTCCTTCGCTGTCAATGGCAAATCCGATATCCGCCGCTACCTGATATCCGCCGGGCGCTTCCAGTTCGGCAAGCGTAAATAAGCGCTTTTCTCCCGGCTGCGGCGCGGTAAAGATTTCCGACGGCAGTAAAACGGATTGATTTTCCGATACAAAGCTGTAGATAATCTCGCCCGCCTCGTTCTTAATCACCAGTTTGGCTCCGGCAAGCGGCTGCCCGCTGGAAGCGTCCGTCTTTTTCACATACACCTTAATCGGATAGTCTAACATCACAATCCGCTTGTTTTCCACGGTCTCGCCGTTGACGCTGACCAATCCGTCCGCACTTACCGTAAATTCCATGGACGTCGCATAAGCATAGCCTTTCGGCGCTTCCGTTTCGGTCAGTACATAGGTAACGCCCGGCGTAAAGACATCCGCCTCAAAATAACGGGGCTCTTTTGTCGTCTCCCAGGATATGGGCGCAAATGCCGCGTCATCCTTTGCCGTAACGGTCAGTTTTGCTCCGATAACCGGATTTCCGTCCGTATCCAGCTTGGCAATGGACAGATTCGGTTCGTCATACATTACCAGTTTGTTGCCTTCGGCTAAAGTATATTGTTTCGTATTCGACGCATCCGTCGTCACATAATAGATGTTTCCGTCCTGATCGATGGCAAAGACAATATCATCGGCAAGTCTGTAGCCGTTTGGCGCTTTTGTTTCTTTCAGGGTATATTCCGCATAGCCGCCGTCCTTTCCAGCGATAAATTTGCTTGTATCCACATTCCATTCGCTGTTTTGGGACGTCCAGGAAGCAACGGTCTGACCGTTCCGGTCCACAACGGCAAGCTCTGCGCCTGCTATCTCCGCTTTGCTGTACAGATCCTGCTTGCTCACAACAAGCATCAGCTTCGCGTCTTCAATATGTACCGTGCGGTTTTCCACCTTCTCGCCGTCAATATAAATCTGATGGTCATCCGCATCGATGGTAAAGGTAATCGGATCGGTATACGCATATCCGTCCGGCGCATTGATTTCCGTCAGAATGTAGGTACAGCCCGGCGTAAAATCCGTTAGATCCCAGGTTCTGACATGACCGTCGCTGACCCAGGTCTGTTCCGTGAAATAGGGATCGTCCACCGCCGTCAACTGCAGCGTGGAACCTGCGAGCCCGTCTCCGGTCTCCAGCGCAAGTTTGCCGATTCCCAGTCCTGCCTCATCGTCCTCCATGACAATCGTATTGTTATATACCGGCACGCCATCCGCTCTTGTGATCCTGCCGTACCTGTCGATGGTAAAGACAATGTCCTCGGCAAGCTTATATCCGTCGGGCGCGTCCAGCTCCTGCAAAATGTAGGAAGCGTCCGAGTACAGAGACTGCGGCAGCACCGTATAAACCGATGCGCCCGTTTCAAAGGTCACAACCTCCGCTCCCACAGTACCGGTCGTCATATCATATTCACAGATTTTTAAAGTCGCTCCTTTTAAAAGCAGACCGTAGCTGTCCTGCTTGCGGATCTTTACTTCCAGTTCCTGATCCCTAACCAGTATCGTATCCCGGTCGGCATTGATATTTTCCGCATTTCCGGTCACAATCGTAATCTTATTATCCGCGCCGATCGTAAACTTAACCGCCGTTGCGTTCAGATATCCCGCCGGAGCCGAAACTTCCTGCAGCACATAGGTTACACCCTGCGTAAAGGTTGTCGTGCTCAACTTGTGAGGTCTGCCGTCCGAAGTCCATGTCTCGATCGCATTGGTAAGATCGCCTTCGTCATAAATCGCAAACTCCGCTCCCGCAAGATCAGCGCCGGTATTCGCATCCAGCTTTCGGATATACATATCCGTCGAAAGCTTTTTCGCATCGGTCATGACCAAAGTCGCGTCGGTAAGCGCCGTATAACTATATGCGCCGCCCGTCTCTACCGCCTGATAAACCGTGCCGTCAGAAGCAACGGCAAAGGTCATATCGTCCGCAAGCTCATAACCGTCGGGCGCGCTGATTTCCTTCAATGTATAATAATGGTATCCGGTCTTTGGAGCCGTCAGCATTCCCAAAGGAAGGCTGTAAGCCGTTGTACCGGAGGTAAAGCGTGTAAGCTCCGTTCCGTTTTCGTCATAAACCGCAAGAATCGCGCCCGACAATCCCACGCCGGGAGCATCCGATCCCTCTTTGGCAATCCGAAGCGTAACCGGCATATCCCTTACCACAAGGGTCTGTCCGTTTTTCTCCGCGGTCGTCGTAATACTGCCATCGCTGTTGACTTTAAAGGTCACATCATTCATATAACCGTATCCCGCCGGAGCCGTTTCCTCGCGGAGGATATAAGTCTCTCCTGCTTCCAGGGCGCTAAACGGTATTCTATGGGCGGTTGCAGTAGAAGTCCAACTGTCGATTACCACGGACTCGTCGCCCGCCTTCACTACCCGAAAGACCGCTCCCGCGATTTCCTCGGTGCCTCCCACCGCTTTTTTGCTGATGCTGACATTGATCGGCGCATCTTTATAGGTATAGGATAACGTGCTGTCGTCCACGATGGTCACTTTTGTTTCCGTCGTATTCAGCGTATAGCCCTTCGGAGCCTTGGTCTCCTTCAGATAGTAAATACCCCGCGGCAGATCATCAAAAGCCGCAACTCCCGAAGCATTGGTCGTTACGGGGTTGGTAATTCCTGTAACAGGCGTTATTTTATCATCTTCATAAAGCGTAAACTCGGCTCCCTCCAACAGTACGCCGGAAGTCAGTCCCGTCTTGGTAATCCAGATCTTGCCTTTCATCGGATCGTTGGTTACCGTCGCCTGCGCTTCCGATCCCTTCGCCCATTTGATCTCGGAATCCGTCAAATTCGGGTCCCCGGTATTTACCGGATCAGCATATAAATTCACATCTGCACGGTCGCCCAACACAATCGGCGAGGAAGTCTGAATATATCCGGTGGGCACGGATACCTCCCGCACATCATAAGACGTCTCGTCTGCATCATTTTCGATATGTACCCGCTTGAAATATGCAATACCGTCGCTGCCGGTTACCGCCGTAATACCTGTGGGGCTGCCGTTCTTATAAAGCTCAAAGATCGCATCCGCCAAAGCCGCTCCCGTTTCGCTGTCCGTTTTCCGGATCTTAAAGCTGATATAAGGCGCATTGGATAACTGGTTGACAACGGTAAGCGCTTCTTTGGTTCCGCCAGCACTGACATATTCCGTAACCGGGTCGTCCGAGCTTACGACAACCTGATAGGTTCCCGCATCCCTGACATATCCGTCCGGAGCCTTCGTCTCCTGTATATAATAGGTGCCGTAAGCAAGCTCCGTAAAGGATACCTGACCGTTAGCATCGGACACCGCCGACGCAACCGCAAGCATATTTTCATCATACAGCGTAAACGTCGCTCCGTCTAACAACTGCGTGCCTCCGGCGCTCAGGGCTCCCTGTTTCGTTAAAACAATTTCTCCTTTTTCTCTCTCATCGGCAACCTGGCGCACAATGGCAGTTCCGTTGTTTACGGCATCCGCAATGTTCGCCGCGGAAATCGTAATCGTGCTTCCCGATAACTTATAACCCTCCGGCGCTTTCAGTTCCCTGATCACATAGTCTCCGTAAGGGATATTGCGGAAATACACTTCGCCCGCGTCATTGGTCGTAGCGCGGCTTACCTGCACGCCCTGACTTGTATAAAGTCCAAACTCCGCCCCCGAAAGAGTAATGCTTGTATCGTCATAATCATATTTTACAACTCTGATATCGCATTCCATCAAGTCGTTGACAATCGTTACCTCCCGATCGCCCACGGCGCTGATTGTGACAGGCGTGTCGGTCACATTGATCCGATAGCCTTCCTTTCCTTTTGTCTCCTTTAAGATATAAGAACCGAAAGGAATATTTTCAAATACCGCGGTTCCCCTGTCGTCTGTGGCAACCTGATCCGCCGCTCCGTCGCTGTCAAAATCACAGGGCGTAGTCCCGTCGCTCTCATAAAGGGTAAACTCCACGCCTGACAGCGGCTGGGCAACAGTGCTGTTATCCACCTTCTGAATGACAATATTGCCCACAGCCTTTACATTGGTAAGCGTCACGCTCTCGTTCTGATCGGTCACTTCGTCGCCCGTTCCGATCGTGATCTCATGGATCGTGGAATCCAATACATATCCCGCAGGCGCGGTTACTTCACGATAATAATAGGTTCTGCCAAGCTCCAGATTGTCAAAGGTCAATACGCCCGCAGCCGTCGTCTGGGTATCCACTCTGTCCGTACAGTTTGCATCCTTATAAATGCTGAAAACGGCTCCGTCCAAAACGACGGTTTCATCCGCTTCATCCTGCTTTTTAACAGTCAGTCTGCCTACCGCTTTTTCATCCGTAACGGAATAGAGATCCTGCACCGCTCCGTCATAGCTGACCTCCACATCCGAACCATTCTTTGCAATCACAACCGTAACCACATCGTCCGAAACCTTATAGCCCGCCGGAGAGCTGATCTCCTTCAGATAATAGGTTCCCAGCGCAAGCTTGGAGAAGGAAGCGAGCCCGTTCACGGTAGTCCTTGTATACAACAGGTCCGCGTCGCTGCACGACGCATCGCTGTATAGCCCGAATACGGCGTCGGATAACAGTGTGCCGTCCGCATTCACTTTCTTCAAATTGATATCTCCGGTATTCACGGCAGTCAGACTCGTATTGGGGATCTCGATTACATAGCATCTGACGCCGTTACTGTCGGTTACCAGATGATCCTCCGTATAATCCGTTATCTCCGTCTCCCCGGTTCCGTCAATCCGATATCCGTCGGGAGCCTGGGTCTCCAACAGCCGCAGCGTATAGCCCGTCATGGAATTGAGGTCCTCAAACACAGCGACGCCGTCTTCGCCGGATACCGCTTCGCCGACACATTCGTTGCCCAGATACAATTCAAACTTCGCGCCGGGCAGTACCTTATCCGGATCATCGGCATCCACTTTTTTGATGCGGATCTCCCTGCGGACTACGGCGCCCGCCGAAGAAGAGCTGAAGGAAACATTATCGATGCTGGCGCTTTCCTTCGTATATTCCTCGCCCGATCCCGTAAAGGAAGCCGTATTGGTAATCTTCCTGCCGTCCAGCTCTGCGGCAAGACAGTTAAAATTCGTTCTGAATTTGAATTTATAGCGGCTGCTGCCGATATATTTCCCGTCGCCATCCACCGGCAGCTGTACCGTCAGTCTTCCGTTAAAAACGGAAACAATATAATCGTCTTTACTTACCTCGGTCTCCGCACCGTTTTCTCCTACCAGATACAGGGTGCCCGACACATAATCAAAATAGTCGGCAAGCTGGTCGGTAATTTTCGGATTGGTAACCGTGCTCATGTCGTTGCCCGCTTCATTGATCGCAACGGTCCAGTCCACGTACTGATTTCCCGATCTGTAGGAATATGTCTTATTGATCACGCCGCCGACTACGCCGGAAACTGTTTTTCCCGCATCGTCGGTAACGGTAATATCTCCTTCATAATCAACATCGATCTTCGCCTCGTTGGTATAAGAGCTGTTTGTGGTCGCCTTGTCGATATCGGTTACTCTTGTCTGGTACTGAATCCAAAAGCCTTTTTCATAAAACGCTGTTTCCGCCGCATCGGAATCATCAAACGTATAGGAAATCGTCTGAACCCCGGAAGCGTCTGTTGTAACCGACGGTTCGCGGTACAGAGGATTTGCATCATAATACATATTCTGGATCTTAAAGGTGCCGGGAATATACTCGGTATCCTCCGGCAGCACATCCGAAAATGCAATGCCCTCTACCGTAAGCTGCGGTTCTTTCACCGTGACGGTCCATTCAATAATACCGTCCTTGATCTGCCCGTCTTTGGAAATCAGATCCGGCTTTTTCATTTCTACCCACCGGGAAGCTTCCTTCTCAATGGGATCGGTATTTAACGAGCTGGTCATGCTCGCCTTGTTTTTAAATTCCGGCCACGTATTGCCGCTTTCAATATACGACTCCGGATCTATAACGCGGGTCATAACGGTAATGACCTTCCGCTCCGTCAGCGTGCCCAGGTCGAAAACCAATGTCCCGTTCTCCTGATCGGAATCCGCGGCAAGCGCCTCGCTGGCGCCGACAAACGCCATTTTAGACGCATCAAAAGTATCCGTTACCCTCACGTTGTTCAGCTCTACCGCCGAATCGTTGACAACGATTTCCCATGTGAGGACATTGGTAACCTGATTATAATCCTTACTGTTTTTCTGCAGCAGATTGTATCCCGGCACCGTAGCGTCCTGTGTGATATCATAAGTAACTTCGTCCCCGTCCTTAAGCTGCGCCCGGTTGGTAAAAGAGGTCTGGGAAAGATCCGACACGTGCGTCGTATATTCAATCGTATACATATCCGTCGTATCCGTATTGGGGAAGCCGATGCTAAAGCCCGTACCGGTAACGGTCAGATTCGTTCCTGCGGGCAGCGCCGGCGTAACCGTGATATCTCCCGCATCGGTCAGCGGCTCAAGCCCCGAACCGAAAAGATCGGAGAAAGTAGCGCCGTTTAAGTTCAGATTTTCTTTATTTAATATAATCGTCCATTTAATATTGCCGTCTGCATCGATGGAAGAACTGCTTTTGCTGACCATATCCGGTCTGATCGTAACCGAACCGTCGTCCGTCACGCCCTTCGTGCCGTCGTCCGGATTGAAGATCGCGGTATTATTGATGATCTGGCTCGTATTGTTGTCCACACTGTTAAAAATCGCAGCGTCATAATAGGTTTGGAATTTTACCTTTGCATGATAGTATGTTTTAACGCCGCTTAATGTCAGCTCCACATTCTGCCCCGAGCAATTTTCCGTCACGGTGCCTTCATAAGCGTCCGTCAGCGTCGCGCTGCCCGGCACATAAGTCAGCCCGCTTGCCAGCGTATCGCTGATCACGCCGTCTAAGGTCTCCCTGCCGTTAGGTCCCAATTCGACCGTCCATTCGATATAGTTTCTTCCGTTATCATTGACCACCCTGGTACCGGATTTATAAATATCCACGTCCTTCGGCTCCGGATCTTCGGTATCCTCCGTAGAATCCGTGGTTGTAATCGAAAAATCAAAACTGCCGCCGCTGGTAGGGAAACTGATATCCACTTCCTTTCCCGCTTCCTGCAGGTCCTCGTTCAAGCCCCCGTCGAACTGTACGTAAAATCTGGTGTTCTGACTGGTGCCGATGACGTCCTTATCAAACCGGAAAGACAGAGTGCCGTCCTTTGCAATATGTACCGTACCGATGGAGTTGCCTTCTCCGTCCGAAAGGGGATGGGTCGCCTCCACGTCCACGCGGATTGAAGTCGGCAGTTGATAAACATACTCCGTCCCCGCGTCTATAGCGTCTGCGGTTCCCAATATGAAATCCAGCTTCATGTTGATATCCGCGTTATAGGGCAGCTCAAAATCTCCGTTTTCCGTCAGCTCCAAAACCTGGTTTTTGCCGGCTTCATCTTTATAAGTTGCCTTTAACTCAAGGCTGGAAAGCGTAATCGTCGTGCCGTCAAAAATATCCGCAGAACCGCTTTCCGCCTGATAAACCGGCTCCTGCGCCACACTTTCCGCAGCCGGAAGAATCCCCGTATCCGCATTTTGAGAAACGCTGCTTTCCGGATCGTTTTGGTTCGTCTGTCCCGCCCATACGCTCGTCGGCATAGAAGTCATAAACATGGCAACAGCCAATACTATCGGTAATATCCGCTTCCAAATTGCTCTTTTCATAAAACCTCTCCCTTATCACTCAATAGTTTCCGATACCGCCGCAACGATCAACCGCTGCGCTTCGGTCCCATATTCACAAGTCGACAGCAGAACAATCTGCCCCGCCTCCCCCGGGCTTTGTCCCGGTTCTTCATACCAAAGCGAATTTCGCTTTAACTCCTTCAAATAGCTTTCCCGTTCCTCTCCGGTACCGGGAAGCTCGTCATAATGAAAATACGTCTCCTGCGTCAAATCTATCAGGGCGACCGCAAAAATCCGGTACGCTTCATCGCCCGTCCCCCAGTCCAGATACAGCGTTTCATGGCTTTCCCGAAACTCTTTCTTCCGAAATCCTTTTAGCGCTCCAAACATCGTCCCGTCCTTCATATGATGCCCGTGGATCAATATCACTCCATCCTCCGGCGCGCAGTTTTCATCCAGAAAAATCGTTCCGTGACTGCTCTTTTTTTCATAAAAATCATGATTCAGATAATATATGTTATCTCTCTGCACAAAGGGATAATAAATATCGGTATCCGGCACCGTAATCCAGCCTATGTAATCCGCATTGACCGCCCTGAGCCGTTCGGCGCTTTCCTTTGCCGCCCTGCCGCTTCCGGCGTCTGCTCCATCCTGTCCAATTTCTTCGCCCTCTTTGTCCGCTCCGGCAGCCTCCGGCACGCTTCCCGCCTCGCGCAGCGCCGCAATACCGTCATTGCTTTGCTTCTGTTCCCGGTAATCGAGGTAATAACGCAGCAATGCCGCGCCCGAGACGACAAATACGATTAGAAAGAGGCTCCCGGCAGCGAACAGAATTTTATCCGTTCTCTTAGAGTCTTTCACATTCTTTTTCATTTCGATATCCATTGAATTTTGTATTTTAGGCAGAGTACCCCAACTATTTATTTTTAATTTACATAATATAATATTTTTAAAATAATTACAACCTGTATTCCGCTTTTTCCAAAGGAATCCAAAAACGGGCTGCTGCGTTTTTATCCGCAACAGCCCGTCTGTTTCTTTTACTGTTTATTTTTATTTAATTCTGTCGGTATCTATCCTCTGCATCGCGCCGCCTGATTCATGTCTTTTACATCATGCCGCCCATGTCGCCTCCCGCAGGCATTGCCGGCGCGGGCTCTTTGATATTGGCAACAACGGACTCGGTGGTCAGCAATGTGGACGCTACGCTGGTCGCATTCTGCAGCGCGCTTCTGGTAACCTTTGCAGGATCGAGAATGCCGCTTTCCACCATATCGGTGTATTCTTCCTTCAGCGCGTCAAAACCTACGCCGGGTTCGGATTCGCGTACTTTATTGATGATTACGCTGCCTTCCAGCCCTGCGTTGGACGCGATATGGTACAAAGGAGCCTCCAAAGCTTTCAGAATGATCTGTGCGCCTGTCTTTTCGTCGCCTTCCAACTGATCCGCAAGTTTTGCAACCTCTTTGGAAGCATGGATATATGCGGAACCGCCGCCTGCGATAATGCCTTCCTCAACCGCCGCTCTGGTAGCTGCAAGCGCATCTTCCATACGCAGTTTCGCTTCTTTCATTTCGGTCTCGGTAGCCGCGCCCACGCGGATAACCGCTACGCCGCCGGCAAGTTTTGCAAGTCTTTCCTGTAATTTTTCTCTATCGAAATCGGATGTGGTCTCTTCAATCTGCTGTTTGATGCTTGCAATTCTCGCGTCGATCGCTTCTCTCTCGCCTTCGCCGTCAACGATAACCGTATTTTCCTTCTGGACTTTAACGGATTTTGCACGACCTAACTGATCCATTGTGGTTTCCTTTAAATCCATGCCCAGCTCGGAAGAAATGACCTGACCGCCTGTAAGGATTGCGATATCCTCAAGCATTGCCTTTCTTCTGTCGCCATAGCCCGGAGCCTTTACGGCAACGACATTGAACGTGCCTCTCAATTTGTTGACAATCAGAGTCGTCAGCGCTTCGCCCTCAACGTCCTCTGCAATAATCAGCAATTTTGCGCCGCTCTGGACGATCTGCTCCAACAGCGGTAAGATTTCCTGAATATTGCTGATCTTTTTATCCGTAATCAAAATATAAGGGTTATCCAGCGTCGCTTCCATCTTTTCCATATCCGTAGCCATATATGCGCTGATATAGCCGCGGTCAAACTGCATACCTTCTACCAGATCCAGCTCCGTCTGCATGGTCTTGCTTTCTTCGATGGTAATAACGCCGTCCCCGGATACTTTTTCCATAGCGTCGGCTACCAGATTTCCGACTTCCTCGTCTCCTGCGGAAATCGCCGCTACTTTTGCGATATGCTCTTTTCCTTTTACTTTGGAACTCATCTTTGCAATAGCGTCTACCGCGCAGTCAGTAGCTTTTTTCATACCTTTTCTTAAGATAATCGGGTTTGCGCCCGCCGCAAGGTTTTTCATTCCCGCGTTTACCATAGCCTGCGCCAGTACGGTCGCCGTCGTCGTACCGTCGCCTGCAACGTCGTTGGTCTTGGTTGCAACTTCTTTTACAAGCTGCGCTCCCATATTTTCAAAAGCGTCTTCCAGCTCAATTTCCTTTGCGATGGTCACGCCGTCGTTGGTAATTAACGGAGCGCCGTAGGATTTATCCAAAACTACGTTTCTTCCTTTCGGTCCTAAAGTAACTCTGACCGTATCCGCCAGTTGATTAACGCCTGCTTCCAATGCTGCACGGGCTTCCGCTCCGTATTTAATCTCTTTTGCCATAATAATGACCTCCTGTTTTTAATAAAATTACATGTTCCTGATTACACCGGTCCGCCGGTTTTTACGATATTACTGAATAATGGCAAGAATATCTTTCTGGCTGACGATGATCCATGTTTCCTCGTCGGCTTTGATTTCCGTTCCCGCATATTTGGAATAGATGACCTGATCGCCTTCCTTTACTTCCATCTTAACCTCTTCGGTACCCGGTCCTACGGATACGACCTCCGCCTGCTGAGGTTTTTCCTTTTCCGCGCCCGGAAGCACAATTCCGGATTTGGTTGTCTCCTCTGCTGCTAACGGTTTCAATACGACTCTGTCGCCAAGTGGTGCTAACTTCATAATAAAAGCCTCCTTAAAATGTATGATTGTTTTCTTGATTTTTCTGTTTTATTAGCACTCATTTCCCTCGAGTGCTAATCGCAATACCTATATTAGTAATTTATGGAATGTGTTGCAAACCGGTTTACGGACATTTACATCTCTGTTTCTTTGTTTTTCATGCCACTATCTCATTTTTTCTTGCTTTATCTTATTTACCCCTTTAAAAGGCACATTTAATACTTATTTTATATTTCTAAAATTACAGCAAACCGAAATGCTCCATCGCATGGTAAACGCCGTCGTCAAAAATGTCCGCGGTAATGTAATCCGCACACGCCTTCGCCGGTTCGCTTCCGTTTCCCATACAGATCCCGGTTCCGGCATATTTGAGCATTTCCACATCATTGATACTGTCCCCTACGGCAATGGTATCCGCCGGATCAATGCCAAGCTTTCCACACATCAATTCAATGCCCTTTGCCTTGAAAAAGCCCTTCGGCACAAATTCCGCCACGCCAAAGACATGCTCCAGCACTTCAAAGCCGCCTCTCAGCTTTGTGTAGATATCTTCGGGATCTCCCTTTTTTGTATGAATGCTCGCCTTACACGCCTCCACCGTCTCCGCCTTCTGGATCGGCAGGAAATTATGGGGAATCGTTTCATTGACATATTGCAGGTACCAGTCTCCTTCGGGACTTTCCTCCGTTTCCTCATCATAATAAATGTATTCCGTTCCCTCCAGAATATACATGGCGCCATACTGGCGGAACACGCTGACCAGGTCTTTCAGCTGCTCCTGATTCAGGGAATAGCGGAACATTTCTTCTCCCCGATATTCGCCATAAGTACCGCAGGCTGCCACAACGCCGTCAAATCCCATATCTAAGATCGGCGTCTTTGGGATCATAACCCGGCTCCTGCCGCTGCAGACAAAAGCAAGGTGCCCGTTTTCACGAATTTTGCGTATCGCTTCCGCCGCTGACCGGATTGCCGGCTTGCCCTGCACATACAATGTGCCGTCTATATCAAAAAATACCGCTTTTTTGTTCATCTTTTTATCTTCTCTCCTTATATTCTTTTCCTTACATTCTTTTCTTTACAGGCGCAGCCGCCCGGGAAGCGCACATGCCTTTGACGCCCTGCCCGACTGCATTGCATAAAGAAAAGGCTGCCGGACGTCCGGGGCTGAGCGGATATCAAAAGTTTCCGTGATATCCGTTCAGTCTTCCGAACAAGGCAGCCCCTTTTATTCAGTTTACGCTTTCTCCAGCCTTTCTCTGTAGCCCGGGGAATTTTTGATTTCAAACTTGTTGTTAAACATCTCGTATTCCGCATCGGATAACAGATCCGAAAGATTTTGCTCCACATTGTACTTGATCACATAGCCGCAAGCCACGCTGGGCGCCAGGTGATCATCCTCAAAAGCAAGGCATTTTTGCTGCACCCTCTCGCAGTACTCTTTTGCCTCGTTATCCTCAGTCATGGGGATCAGCACATTGAAAAAGTCTCCCCCGCATCTGCCGATTATGTATTCGGGCTTCGCTTCCGCCTTCAGGAAAGACGCGACTACCCGGATCAGGCGATCGCTTTCTTCGTCTCCGAAATGGTCGTTGACATACTTCCAGTCGTTGATATTCGCACAGATCACCGCCACCGGTACGATCTGGGAGCGGTCCACCACTTTTAATTTATTGTCGAAATACGTACTGTTGAGCACTCCGGTCAAGGGGTCTTCCTTTTCGCCGTGCTTTACCCGGTACTGCTCCTTTTCCAATTTCTTTTCCAGGTCGTCCGCATACAGGGATAATTCGATGGATTCGTAAGCTTTCTGTGCATGTCTCGTCAACTGCTCCACAAAGCTGTCCACCAGTGCTTCCTTTGCGCTGTCGCGCATTTCCTCTTCTTTGGTATACAGGTGCGCGATCGTCCTGCCCTCCACACGGATCTTCTTGCCCGGAGCATTTACCGTATCGGGCTTAAAGCCTACAAAGTTCCCCGTGCTTGCGGCTTTCTCTCCGTGTCTGTCCGTCAAAAGCAGGCTGATGCCGGTCACCCTGTTCATATTTTCCAACAATTCGGACAACTGACCGATTTCAAAAATCTGATCCAGACTGTAATTTCTGATATTGTCCCTTAATCGCTTTTCTAACGGTATCAGTCCAAACGCCATATCCAATCCCTCTCTTTATTCATCGCCGTCCTATAAGCGGCAGGTCAAAATTATTATAGCTTTTTTCACTCCTTTTGTCCAGCGCTTTCCGCCCCTTCGCTCCGCTATGCGCTTTGCCAAAAAACTTTCCGAAACTTTTATAAATGAGTTGAATTTTTATCTTTATTATTATAAAATGAATATAATCATTTGGTACTTTAGTACTTTGCTTGTGCTTTGGCTTTTTTGCTATTGCTTTACAGCATATCATACTGTAAAACAAGGCATCCCCCAAGGCATGGAAAGGGAGGTTTTCACTATGGATATTGCTGCTTTATCAATCGCCATGTCTAAGTCCGAGCTTCAGACCGACGTAGGCGTTGCCATGCTGGACAAAACGATGGAGGCGACCACCGAGCTTGGCGCAGGTCTTGTCAAAATGATTGATCGTTCCATGGAATTATCCGTAAATCCCAATATCGGTTCCAACATCGACGTTTTAGTATAATACGATAATAGGAAAGCGATATTGAAGAGGTCATTTTAATGAAGGGGTTACTGCGTCATTTTTATAATCTGGTAGATATCCTAAACGGAAAACGCGAGTTTTCGGACACGAGCAAATATCGCTTTCTCTGTTATTCCATCGCGTTTATACATGTTTGCATTACCATCAGATTTTTTTCTTTAGACTATACAATTTTATATATTTATAACTTTTTATCCTGTATTTTTTATCTTGCCATCGGCTCGACGCTTCCCAGAAAAGGGAAGTTTTATGCCGTTTATTTGTGTGCGTTTTGCGAGATCCTGTTCCACTCGGCTCTCGCTTCTTTGCTTGCAGGCTGGGACTGGGGATATATGATCTATGCCCTCGCCATGGTGCCGGTTGCCTTTTATCTTGCCTATTCCCTGCCCCAGTTTGGGCGCAGCATGGCAAAGCCGTTTGTTTTTACTTTTATTACCATGTGCGTTTTTGTCCTGACCAAGATTTTCTGCAGCTATATCGATCCGATTTATACCAACCGGAAATACGATAAAAATCTGACCATTGCTTACAATCTGAACGCTTTGGTCGCATTTTTAATGCTGATTTTCTTTTCCATCATGTTTACCATTGAGATCAGAAGAAATGAAATCCGGCTGGAATCCCAGAACGAGCTGTTGCGATCGGTTTCTTCCAAAGATCCCCTGACCGGGCTTTTGAACCGCCGCAGCATGGATAAGCATTTAAACGCCGCCATTGATCTTGCCAAATCCAAAGGACGCATCTTTTCGGTTATCATTGCCGATATCGATGATTTTAAAAAAGTAAACGACACTTACGGGCACAACATCGGCGACGACGTACTGGTCCATGTCGCAGGCATTATTACTTCCCACATTCCCGCAGACGCAAAGGTCTGCCGCTGGGGCGGCGAGGAAATCCTGATTTTGATACACGATACTGCGAAAACCGCCATTCCCATAGCGGAAAAGCTCCGGAAAGAGATTGCCGCTTCCCCTACCCGCACCGATGAAACCGACCTCCGCATTACCATGACCTTCGGCGTGGCGGAATATATCCCGGGACTGTCCATTACCAAATTGATCTCCATTGCGGACGACAATCTGTATAAAGGCAAAAAAGACGGGAAAAACAGGGTTGTGGCGTAAACTGCCATCCTTCGCAAAACCGCTTTTTGCGAAAGGTTATTGTATATCCAAAGAGGACAGACCGACATTTTGACTTGAAAATCCGGGTCCCCTATGTTATATTGATAATAGAAACAGGGAAAGCCAGAGAAACGGCTACCCTCAAGTAATAAGCATACTGTTTTTACAAACAGCCGTCACTACTGCGAATAGTGGCGGCTATTTTCGTTTTCCCTTGAAAATCGTGTAACACAATCCAACAAGGGCAACAATGAAAATACAAAACTGAATCAAGTCAGAATATGTAACCATTGACAACGCCCTCCTTTCTTTCGTCTGGAGGGTTAGTCCCTCCGATAAAAGAGGGTAAGCTGCCCGGCTCTCTGGTCTCCCATGCGATTATAATATCATTGCAGGGCATTCCTTTCAATCAAAAACTATGCTTTTTCGACTTTGTTTTCAGGGAATGTCTTTTTTATTTTTGGGAAATTTGCGGGGGTAAGTTGACCGCAGATCGCCCGGAAAAGTCCCCGCCCCAGGGTACCCGGTGTCTGGTTCAAATTGCATTTTGTGTATGGTGCTTATTTTTCTTGAAAATCCGGCGGTTTTATGTATAATTAAAATTGTATGTTTATTGCGAAAAAATCTAGGAAAACAGAGGTATTACCATGATACAGGCAAGTAATGTAACCTACCGCGTAGGAAAAAAAGCTTTATTTGAAGATGTCAATATCAAGTTTACGGAGGGAAACTGTTACGGACTGATCGGCGCCAACGGCGCCGGAAAATCTACTTTTTTAAAGATATTATCCGGTAATCTGGAAACCACCAACGGCGAGATTATCATCACGCCCGGTCAGCGCCTTTCCGTTCTGGAACAGGATCATTTTAAATATGACGCTTATCCGGTCATGGACGTTGTCATTATGGGCAACGCCAGATTATATGAAATCATGAAGGAAAAAGAGGCGATTTACGCCAAAGAAGATTTCACGGACGAAGACGGCATCCGCGCCAGCGAGCTCGAAGCGGAATTTGCCGAAATGGACGGCTGGGACGCGGAGACCAACGCCGCGATGCTGTTAAACGGTCTTGGCATTGAAACGGACCTGCACTACAGCGTGATGAGCGAATTAAACGGCAGTCAGAAAGTAAAGGTGCTCCTCGCCAAAGCTCTCTTTGGCAATCCCGATATCCTGCTGTTAGACGAGCCGACCAACCATTTAGATCTGGATGCGATCGCATGGCTGGAGGATTTCTTAATCGATTTTGAAAATACGGTAATCGTCGTATCCCATGACCGCTATTTCTTAAATAAGGTCTGCACCCATATCGCGGATATCGATTACGGCAAAATCCAGTTATACGCCGGAAACTATGATTTCTGGTACGAATCCAGCCAGCTTCTGATCAAACAGATGAAGGAAGCAAACAAAAAGAAAGAAGAAAAAATCAAAGAGCTGCAGGAATTTATCTCCCGCTTCTCTGCAAACGCTTCCAAATCCAAACAGGCTACTTCCCGTAAAAAGGCGTTGGAAAAAATTGAACTGGATGAGATCCGTCCCTCCAGCAGAAAATATCCCTATATCGACTTCCGCCCCGACAGGGAAATCGGCAACGAGGTGCTTTCCGTCGAAGGCATTTCCAAGACGATCAACGGCGAGAAAGTATTGGATAACATTTCCTTTATTTTAAACCATGACGATAAGGTCGCTTTCGTCGGCGGCAACGAGCTGGCAAAGACGACTCTTTTCAAGATTTTGATGGGAGAAATGGAACCGGACGAGGGCTCCTTTAAATGGGGCGTGACAACCTCACAGGCTTATTTCCCCAAAGATTCCACCGAAGAATTTGACAACGACTTAACCATTGCCGACTGGCTGATGGGTTACTCACCCGTGGACGACATTACCTACGTCAGAGGGTTCCTCGGTCGTATGCTTTTTGCCGGCGAAGACGGCGTGAAAAAGGTAAAGATACTCTCCGGTGGCGAAAAGGTCCGCTGTCTGTTATCCAAGATGATGATCAGCGGCGCAAACTGTCTCGTATTGGATGAGCCTACGAACCATCTGGACATGGAATCCATTACCGCACTCAACAACGGCTTGATTAAATTCAGCGGCGTGGTGCTGTTTGCCTGCCACGACCATCAGTTTGTCCAGACAACCGCAAACCGTATTATGGAAATCCTGCCAAACGGCACTCTGATCGACAAGATCACAACCTATGACGAATATCTGGCAAGCGACGCTATGGCGAGAAAACGGACGGTTTATACGGCAAACAACGAGGATGATAATAATTAGAACACAGACACAGGAGTGAAATTGAATGAAACGGGTTGACCTGCATGTACATTCCACCAAATCGGACGGCAGCTTTACGCCGTCGGAATTAGTTGCATATGCTTTAGAAAAGGGCTTGTCGGCTTTCGCTTTAAGCGACCACGATACGACGGAGGGGATCGAAGAAGCGGTAACGGCGGCAAAAGGAACGGGGCTTGAGGTCATTCCGGCAATTGAGTTTTCCACCGAATACGAGGAAAAAGATATTCATATTCTGGGGCTCTATATCGATTACAGCGGAAAGGAATTTAAAAAATATCTGAAGGACTTTCAGGAATCCAGAGACCTGAGAAACCATAAGATGTGCAAAAAGCTGACGGAGCACGGCGTCCCCGTTACTTATGAGGAGCTCTCCGCCCGCTTTCCGGGCGCGGTGCTGACCCGGGCGCACTATGCAAAATATATGTTGGAAAAAGGGTTCGTTAAAAATATGCCCGAGGCGTTTGAACGCTACATCGGCGATCATGCGCCCTGTTTCCTGCCCAGGGAAAAAGTAACGCCCATGCAGGCGGTAGAACTGATTCTGCACGCCGGAGGCGTACCGGTGCTGGCTCATCCGGTCCTCTACCATTTAAGCGACGCAAAGCTTGATAAGCTGGTAGCGGATCTGAAGGCGGCGGGACTTGCGGGCATCGAAGCGGTCTATTCCACCTACAATTCCGCGGAGGAACGCCAGATGCGCCATCTTGCCCAAAAATATGATCTGCTGATCTCCGGCGGCTCGGATTTTCACGGAACGACGAAACCCAATCTGGATCTGGGTACGGGATACGGAAAGCTCTGCATTCCTTATGAGATTTTGGACAATATCAAGCAATACAGGCGCAAAAACGGAAAATACCGCGACCGTATTATTTTTTCCGATATGGACGGGACATTGTTGGACGATGAGAAAAACCTCTCGCCCGAAATTTATGATGCCATTATGGATTTTACCTCTCAGGGCGGAAACTTTGTGCTCGCAAGCGGCAGACCCCTTGCAAGCATTCTGGAAACCAGAGACAGGCTTGGGCTTGCATTGCCCGGCACCTACATCATTTCCTATAACGGCGCTTTGGTCTATGACTGTGAAAACGAAAAGCCGATCTTAGAGCGGCGCGTCCCCTTTTCCTATGTGGAAAAAGCGCTGGAAACAGCCGGAGAATGCGGCGTTCACGTCCACACCTACAACGGCAATACGATCGTTTCCCCAAAGGACAATGAAGAACTGGCATATTACCGCCAGCATATCCATCTGCCCGCCGTAATTGCCCCGGACGTGGTTGGCGCATTGGATGAAGAACCTTTCAAACTGATTCTCATTGACCTGAAACAGGACGGCAGACTGGAAAATTTCCGCAGCGCACTGGACCGGGTCGCAAAAGGGACATTGCATACCTTTTACTCCTCTCCCGTATATCTGGAATGCTGTATGGCTGACGCCTCCAAGGGCAACGCGGTTCGCTTTTTATGCGATTATCTTTGCCTCGACATCAAAAATTCCGTCGCCGCAGGCGACGCGGCAAACGATATTTCCATGCTGGAAGCCGCCGGAACCGGCGTCTGCATGATCAACGGCACGGAGGATGCAAAAAAAGCCGCCGATTATATCACCGAAGCGGATAATAATCATAACGGCTTTTTGGAAGTCTTACGCCTTGCCACCAAAACAGACTTTTGATCGAGTTATTTATAATTGATACAAACAACCGTCACTTGGCAGAGTGGCGGTTGTTGCATTTTCCTACCCTTCCACAATCAGGTATCTTCCGTCGCCCACATCAAAAACCTCGTCGGCGTCCAGAATGTCATTTTCATCCATGTCTTCCAGATCCACGCCCTCTTCGTCGAAGTATTCCCAGACCTGCTGCCTGGAAGCGACCACAATCGCCATACATTCCTCCAGAAAGTCGCGCGCCTCCTCTTCGCTCTCCGCCACGGGCTCCGGAAAGAGCTGTGACTGATTCTTTAAAAAACAATTGACAACCGCTTCATCAAAATCAGGCATATCGACTACCTCCGTTTCTTCCTGCTCTGCTATAGTAACTGCTTCAAAATCTGATATACGCCTTTTTGGGTATAATCGGGACAAATGTGCTTTGCCGCTTTTTTTACTTCTTCTACCGCGTTCTCCACCGCGTAGCTTTCCTCTGCTGCGAGAATCAGCCCCAGATCATTATTGTTGTCCCCAAAGACCATGGTCTCTTCCCGGCTGACGCCCAAAGCTTCCTGGATTTTTCGCAGCGCATTGCCCTTGTCAACGCTTTGATCCATAAAATCAACCCATTCTTCTCCCGCCATGGTAGTCTTTACCTGATCCTGCCACTTGGGAAGCAACACGCTTTCTCCTATGGAGCGGATCGTTCCCCTTTTATACACGGCAAGCTTGATGATATCCACGTCTTCGGAGAGAATATCATCGGTCATTGTCACGTCGTTGCGATACTCATTGGCGATCAGATTGATAAAATCCCTGTCTCCCGTTTCCAGAAAGCATCCCTTTGCAGTGGACGCCACCACATGGCACCCTTCCGGATACAGGGCGCGCAGATCCGCCATAATGCCTTCCACATGCTTTCTGTCCATTTTGGTCACGGAATAGTTTTCTCCGTTCAGAATAATATGGGCTCCGTTTTCGGCGATATAGTGCAGCTTCCGTCCGGTGCGTTCAAACATCCGCCTGATACTTCCGTACTGTCTGCCGCTTGCCACTGCAAAATGGTACCCGGCGTCAGTCAGTTCCCGGATAATCTCTATCATTTCGTCATAGACCTCTCTGGAAGAGTCCTTAACCAGCGTACCGTCCACATCTGTCGCAATTAACTTTATTTTTTGTTCCATAAACCCGTCACTTTCTCATTCCGTCATACTGTGTGCTCTGTCTCTATACATAGGATCTCTATACGTAATCCAACAACTCCAGAGGATGCGTGATAACCGCGTCCGCATGATTTTCTTCCAGCTCCTGCCTGTCACGAAAGCCCCACAAAGCGCCCACCGTAAATACCCCGGCGCTCTTTCCGGTCTTCATATCCACACAGGTATCCCCCAGATAGATCACTTCCTCTTTGGACAGACGCAGCCTCTCCATAATATAGAGCACGCCGTCGGGCGCGGGCTTGCGTTTCCTTTCCTCGCACTGACCGACGATCATGTCGAAGGTCTCCCTGCCGAACATCGTCTCCACCACATCTATCGTCCGCTCATGGGGCTTATTGGAATTGACCGCCAGAAACAGACCTCTTTCCTTTAATGCGGACAACAGCTCCAAAATGCCGTCATAGGGCTTGACCTCATAATTGACATATTTTTTGAAATGCTTCCGGTAGCTTTCCCGCACCTGTTCCAGATGGACAAGCCCCGTATCTCCGTCTGCTATCAGCGCCCGTTTTAACAGTTCCTCGGCGCCGTCTCCAACAAAGTATCGATAACGGTCCGCCTCAAAAGGGGGCAGTCCCGCATCCGCCAGGGCAAGGTTTGCCGATTTCCAGATAGATTTCAGGGTATCGGTCAAAGTACCGTCCAAATCGAAAATAACCGCTTTTTTACTCATGATGTTTTTCCGGGATAAATACCCGCTCCTCCAAGATGTCTGCTTCCAATGCCTTTGCCGCGGCGATTGCCTCTTCGCAGAAATTTTTCTGGGCGCCGAAGGGCATTTTACCCCTGCGGTCCACCTTTTCATACGTTCCGTCGGGCTGCAAAATCTGTGCCTTTAAGTTGTCCTGCAGCAGGCACTCCAGCACATGCGCCGTCTTTTCCTTCAGGTCGGGCTGTTCAATGGGAAACAGGATTTCCACGCGGCGGTTCAGATTGCGCGGCATCCAGTCCGCGCTCGCCATATAGTATTCCCCGTCTCCGCCGTTTTCAAAATAGAAAATTCTGCTATGCTCCAAAAAAGTGCCTACGATGGAGCGCACGGTAATATTTTCCGAAACATCGGGAATCCCCGTTTTCAGGCAGCAGATCCCGCGCACGATCAGGTCGATTTTAACGCCCGCCGCGCTCGCTTCATAAAGGGCGCTGATGATCTGCCTGTCGCACAGGGAGTTCATCTTGGCGACAATCCTTGCCTCCGCTCCCTCTTTGGCATACTTGATTTCCCTCTGAATCAGATACAGGAAACGGTCCTTCATCCAAAGAGGCGCCAGCGACAGCTTATTCCAGGTACGGGGTTCGGAATAGCCGGACAGCATATTAAAGACCGCCGTCGCATCCTCTCCGATATCCTCCCTGCAGGTCAACAGCCCCATATCCGTATACAATTTTGCCGTAGCGTCATTGTAATTTCCGGTTCCCAGATGGACATACCTTCTGATCCCGTCCTCTTCTTTTCTGACCACAAGGGTAATTTTGCTGTGGGTCTTTAATCCGAGTAAGCCGTATATAACATGGCAGCCCGCCTTTTCCAGCATTTTCGCCCATACGATATTATTTTCCTCGTCAAATCTCGCCTTTAGCTCCACCAGCACCGATACCTGTTTGCCGTTCTCCGCAGCCTGCGCCAACGCCGCAATAATCGGCGAATTGCCGCTGACCCGGTACAGGGTCTGCTTAATGGCAAGCACCTGCGGGTCCCTGGAAGCCTTTTTGATAAAATCCACCACCGGCGTAAAGGTCTGGTAGGGATGATGCAGCAGAATATCCCGCTTGCGGATCTCTTCAAAAATATCGCAGTCCGCGGGAAGTTCCGGCACGGGCTGGGGCGTAAATTTTTCTTCTTTCAGAAAATCAAAGCCGTCCACGCCGTAGAGCTTCATTAACACGGTCAGGTCCAGCGGACCATTGATATAATAAATATCCTCCTCGGAAATTTTCAACTCCTTGCGGATGATCTTCAACAGCCGCTTTTCAATCCCTTCTTCCACTTCCAGACGGATCGCCTCGCCCCACTGTCTCTTTTTTAACTGTTTCTCGATTTCCTTTAATAAATCCTCCGCTTCATCCTCTCCGATGCTCAAATCGGCGTTTCTCATGATACGGAACGGATGGATACAGAGCACGTCGTAATTTAAAAACAGCTTTTCAATATTCCGTTCTATGATTTCTTCCAGGAAAATAAATACCCGTTCTTCTTCATCGGGAATTTCCACCACGCGGGGCAGCACGCCGGGCACCTGCACGGTGGCGAACTCTACCTCGGCATCCTTTTCCCCTTTTTTCCTGACTAACGCGCCCAGATTGAGGGACTTATTGCGGATCAGCGGGAAGGGTCTTGAAGAATCCACCGCCATCGGCGTCAGCACCGGATAAACATTATCCTCAAAGTAGCGGTCCACAAACGCCGCCTGCTTTTTGGTCAGCGCCTCATGATGGGGGATCATACGAATGCCGTTCTGCTTCAACAGCGGAACCAGGCTCCTGTTATAGGTGGAATATTGCAGACTGACCAGCTCATGGGTATCCTCATTGATCGCCGCAAGCTGTTTTTTGGGCGTCATCCCCGCAATATCCTCTTTTTCATAGCCCGCATGAACCATATCCTTTAACGAAGCGACCCGCACCATAAAAAACTCGTCCAGATTAGAAGCGGTAATGCTTAAAAATTTCAAACGCTCAAATAAAGGATTATTTTTATCTCTTGCTTCGCTCAAAATCCTGTAATCAAATTTCAGCCAGCTCAATTCCCTGTTGTAATAATACTCCGGGTCCAGATAATTGATTGCTTCCGCCATCTTGTCTCCTCCTACCTATGCCGTTTCTGCCTGATCACGGGTCTTACGCTGTATACTTCTTCAAAAAAGCGCGCCCTTGCGGTCAGCAGCCCCGTCTCCAGCGTAATGTCCTCCGACGTATCCACGCTGATGATCAGCTCATTTTCCTTCAACATAATCTTAACGTCTTTAAATTTCTGTTTATGGCTCCGGTCCAGACCGTTTGCGACCCGCAAAATCGCCGTCAGCTTGGCAATGGTCAGATACGCCTCCCTGCTCAGGGTCGTCTTCTGTCCAAGCGCTTCATAATATTCAAAGTCATCCCGGTTGTATTTTGCCACATAAGCCACAATCTCCCGTTCCGCATGGGAAAGCCCGATGATCTCCGTCGCCATGATAATCCGGAAGGAACATTCTCCCACGTCGGTCTGGGAAATATATTTTCCGCAGTCGTTTAACTGCGCCGCAATCTGCAGCAGGAGCCGTTCTCTCTTTCCCAGCCCGTGCACCTTTTTCATCGTATCAAAAATGGATAACGCAAGGGTTTCCATGATCTCGTTGCGCTTCCTGCTGCACAGATAGCGCTTGCTGATCGTCGCGGTGGAAGCGATGATATCCTTTTCAAAGTCATGGACGTTGGCAAGGAGCTTGTTTTTTTGTGCATATTCATAAGCCATTCCGTCGCAGAGCGTCACGCCCGGCGCCCAGATATTTTGCGTCCCCAGCACTTCCATAATCCTCCGGCTCAACACCGCGCTGTGAAACAGTAAGGACGCATGTTCCTCGGAAATCTCCAGCCATCTGCTGACGTCTACCTTGTTTTTGCCGGAAACCTCAGCCATAAAATCCATGAATCCGCCCTGATCCATATTTCCCGGCTCTTTGCAGATTTCCTTTTTCTGAAACACCGGGGACAGATAGTCGTCTATTATGATCAGATTGGGGACCTCCCGGTCCTTTAAATAAAATTTCTTAAAAAGAGAAAACTGATTATTGACCATTTCCTCAATCAGCCGCTCATATTGTCCGCTCCTGCCGGAGATTTTTTCCAACCGCTCCCGCATCCGCATAACGCCCAGCCGCATATTCTGGGTCGTCACTAGGGTATCGTTTTCAAACAGGGAAATCTGAATGCTGCCGCCGCCGATATCCAGGATCGCCGTACCGCCTTCGATCCGTTTCTCAAATTCCCTGCCCTTGGTCGCCACCGCCTTATAATCCAGAAAGCGCTGTTCCGAATTGCTGATGACCTCCACGGTAATCCCCGTGCGGTTCTTAATCTGATCCAGTACAATCAGGGTGTTTTCAGTCTCTCTGATGGCGCTGGTGCCGTAAGCTTTGTAAGCGTCCACCTGATAGGATTTCATAATTTCCGAAAATTCCCGCAGCACCTCGCAAAGCTCATCCATCTTTTCAATCGTGATCTTTCCGCTGTTATAAGAATCCAGTCCCAGCGCGATCCGGTGCCTGATGCAATCCACTTCGCGTATTCCCGACTTTAACGATATTTCAAATATTTTCATGGAAAGCTCGTAAGAGCCCACGTCAATCGCCGCAAATGTCTTTACTGCCATATCTGATTTCCCTCTCTCACTGATTTTCACTTCGTGCTTTTAATAATTTCCGAGAATTTTCATGTTTCTCGCCTCGTCCCTAAGCCCCCGCAGCGCGTTTTTAACCGCTCCGTCCTCAAGATTGCCTTCAAAATCAACAAAGAAACGGTACTCCCAGGTCCTATCCTCAATGGGGCGGCTTTCTATTTTGCACAGATTGAGATTGTTGTAAATAAAATGCGAAAGCATATGGTATAAGGAACCGCTTTTATGGGGCACCTCGAAGCAGATGCTGATTTTCTTTGCGTCCTTTAAAAATACTCTCTGGTTTGTCACAATGATAAACCGGGTCGAATTGTTTTCGGACTGGTTCACGCCGCGCTTTAACACTTCAAGCCCGTAGATTTCTCCCGCGTAGGCGCTGGCGATCGCCGCCTGGGTCTTATCGCCGTCCTTTTTTACCTTCTGCGCCGCAAAGGCATTGTTCTGCATACTGATCCGTTTCCAGTCATAGTCGTCTAAAAATCTCGCGCTCTGCATCAGCGACTGGGGATGGGAATATACGGTTTGGATATCCTGAAGCTCCGCGCCCGGCACGCCCAAAAGACAATGCTCGATCTTAATGATCTGCTCTCCGACGATATAATTTTCAAATTCCACTAAGAGATCATAAATATCGCTGACAATGCCCGCCGTGGAATTTTCGATGGGCAGAACCGCAAAGTCCGCGCTCCCTTCCTCAATGGCGCTCATCGCGTCCCGGAAGGTGTCCACGTGGAAGCTGTCGATTCGGTCCCCGAAATACTGTATCATCGCAGCCTGGGAATATGCGCCCTCGGCTCCCTGGAACACAACTCTGACTCTGCCTTCCTGCAGGGTGTCGATTTTCATAAAAGGGAGCTTCCCAACGCTTCCGTGCTCCGCCAAAAGCTGGTACTGCAGTTTCCGGCTGACGGACATGATCTGTTCAAACAGTTCCTCTACGGCGCGGCTGGCAAAATCGCTGTTAGTCATGGATTTTACCTTTCTGATTTTTTCTTCTTCGCGCACTCTGTCGAAAACCTTTTTGCCCGTCTCTATTTTATATTCCGCAACCTCTCTGCAGATATCCATTCTTTTTTCATATAATTCCACGATCTGTTTGTCAATTTCATCGATCTGTGCTCTCAGTTCCAATAAATCCATTTTGTCAACGCGTCCTTTTCTCTTTATTGATTGCCTGCAGCCGCCGCTTCCTTTGCCCCGTCAAAGGTCATAACCTGAAAGCCGCTGTTTTCAAGCGATACCTTATACATGTCCCCGACCGTGCCAAATTCCGAAAAATATACAAATTGGGAAGTGGCGTTTAAATTTGTATAATTGCCCTCGGCAATAACGCGCGGTTCGGACCCGTCCGTATACATAACGACCAAAGCCGGTTCGCTTTCAGAATTTCTCTGATAAAAAACATAGCTTCCGCAGACCAGGTACTGATCCACCCGGTCCTGGGTCAGGGTCTGCACTTCCCCCGTCCCCATGTCATAACGGCACAGCTTGTAATCGTCGGCAATATTCATAAAATAGATATAATCGCCCTGGGCGTCCGGGTTCCATACAGTTCCCTCATAGACTACCGAATCCGCTCCGCTTGCAAGATCATACCGGCGCAGGCTCTGGTCCCTGCTCTCAATATCGTCCACACCGCTGTAATAAATTGCGCCTCCGTAGGAAGAGGCGGGATTCGCCGGAAATTCCAGCACCGTTTCCTGTTCCCCGGACCTTGTATCTATTCGCTGAAGCGTTTTCTGTTTGGAGTCCTCAAACTGCTGAAAATACAACGCGTTGCCCAGTAGCTTTACCGTGCCGCAGGAAAATCTTTCCATGGTCCTGACGTTTTTTCCCTTATGGTCGCAGCGGTAGATTCCCAGCACCTGTACGGAAAAACCGCCCATGCCCGAAGGCGCCTGCACATCGTCCGAATAGTAATACAGATATTTCTCATCCGCGTTCAGTTGGGATACCCTGGCGTCGCTTAATTTCCGAATATCCGTTTCATCCGCATTCATGGCGTAGAGCTTACCGTCGTCATATCCGTTGGCAAAAAATACCGTATCCCCGATCTGGCAGAAATACCCGCCGTTGTTGAGGTTGCCCGCCGTATTTCCCGCAAGATCCTCCGGATTCTGATGAAAATAGTCCCGGAACCTGATCAGGCAAAAGATCCCTCCAAGCACCAGAATCATTGCGGATAATATGATGATCACTTTTTTCTTATCCGACATCTTATACGCTTCCCTTTAATTCCTTTAATAAATCAGCCATTGTCTTTTGATATACCGGATGGACAAAGCCCTGCGCGATTTCCGCCATAGGCTCCAGCACGAAATCCCTGTTTTTCAGATCAATATGGGGAATCGTCAGATACTCGTCCTCCAATACCAGCTTATCATAAAATAAAATATCAAAATCCAGCGTGCGCGGTCCCCAGTGGACTTCCCGCTCCCTGCCGGCTTCCTCCTCTATTCTGTTGCACAATGCTAACAATTCATAGGGCGTCAACAGCGTCCTGATCTTTGCCACGCCGTTTAGCACCGGGTCCATTTCCACGCCGCCGTAAGGTTCGGTTTCTATGATGGAAGAGGTGCGAAGCAAAAACACGTCGGTTTCATGCTGTAGCGTCTCCAGCCCTTTCCTGATATACTCCTCCCGGTCCCCCAGATTGGATCCGAAGCTGATATACGCCTCGTGCCAGGAACGTTTGACCGTAACGCGCACATCCTCAAAAGGAAGGGGAATCGGCGCATGGGGCTTGCTGACGCTGATTTCCGCCGAAACCGCCTTAGGATAGCGCAGCAGGATTTCCCTCGCCAGATTTTCGGTAACGGCTTCCAACAGCTTATAGGTATGTTTCTTCATATAGCGGTCGATAAATATACACAATTCGCCGTAATCCACCGATTGTCCCAGGTCATCCCGCAGTCCTGCCGGTCTGGTGTCCGTTTCCAGACACACGTCCACATAGAAATCCTGTCCCTGCGCCGACTCCTGCGGATATACTCCGTGATGTGCAAATACCTTAAGTCCCTTAATTTGAATTTTGTCCATACCGCACACTCCTTTCTCTTATCCCGCGTTTTTTAGTCCGCTTTCTCTTATCCTGCATTTAAAACCGCTTCCGTCATTTTGACGGCGCGCGCGTTTTCTTTCACATCATGTACCCTGACAAAGGATACGCCCTTCATCACGCCGATAACGGTCGTAGCAAGTGTCCCTTCCAACCGTTCGTTCGCCGGCAGATCAAGGGTCAGCCCAATTACCGACTTGCGGGAAGTGCCAAGCAAAATCGGCAGCCCGAAGGTATGCAGCGCATCCAGTTTATGGATAATCTCCAGATTGTTTTCATAGGTCTTACCGAAGCCGACTCCCGGGTCCAGACAAATATTTTTGTAAGGAATGCCGGCTCTTTGGGCGATTTCCAGGGTTTCCTCCAGATCGGCAAGAAGGTCCTTTACATAATCCCCATAATCAGGCGCTTTCCGGTTGTGCATCAGACAGCAGGGCGCGCCTGCCTTTGCAATCACGTCCGCCATCGCCGCATCGTATTTTAAGCCCCAGATATCGTTGATCATATCCGCGCCCGCCTCCAGACCCGCAAGCGCAACGCCGCTTTTGTAGGTATCCAGGGATACCGGAATGTCAAACCGTTCCCTGATCGCGCGGATGACCGGAACGACTCTTTCGATCTCTTCTTCATCGGGCAGTATCGTATAGCCCGGTCTCGTGGATTCCCCGCCCACATCAATGATCGCCGCCCCGTCCCTTATCATCTCTTCCGTATGGAACAGCGCTGCGTCCAAATCGCTCCATTTGCCGCCGTCCGAGAAAGAATCCGGTGTCACATTTAAAATTCCCATAATATATGTATAGTTAGCGGTGTCAAACTCTTTATTTCCAATCCTCATGCCTAAATCTCCAAAGTTTTGTTTTTCTTCTTCCGTTTCCAGTCGCATTCCGGCTCCATCAGACAGCCGTAGCAGGGTCGGCTTGCCTTATCCGCCCGGTATAATATTCCTTTTAAATCGGAACCTTCCCTGATCTTTTTGTTGCGGTGATTTGCAATCGCCTCTGTGATCAGTTCCGTTTCCGCTGCAGAATACCCGCAGTCCTTTAAAATCCCCGGCGCCAGCTTCGCCGAAGCTTTCGCGTGGTCCGTACCGTCTTCATATTGTATGTATCTGCCAATATCGTGCAAAAGCGCCGCTCCGTAAATAAGATCCTTGCGGATGGGCTTTTTATTTTCCTCCAGATTGAACAGCATGGCGATTCGCGCCACATCCAGGAAATGCACCATATCGTGTCCGCAAAATTCCCTGTCCTGCTCGTATTTTGCAATTTTTTGTATACACTCCTGATAGAAGGGATGCTGCAAAATCCTCTGCACCCTTTTCATACTCTTTTGTCCGCTCATGATTCTGACCCCTGTAACCTTTTATCCGACCTGCAGCATATGGTAAAAGCTGTTTTGCAGCTTTTCATCCTCTGCAAAGGCTCCCCGCGTCACAATGGTCACGGTCTTGCTGCCGGGCTTTTTTACGCCCCGCATGGTCATGCACATATGCTCCGCTTCGATCATGACCATGGCGCCCTTTGCGCCCAGCTCGTTCATCAGCGCGTCCGCGATCTGCGCCCCCATCTGCTCCTGAAGCTGGAGCCGTCTGGCATAGACCTCCACGGTCCTTGCGATTTTGCTTAACCCCACGACTTTCCCGTCGGGAATATATGCCACATGCGCTTTTCCGTAAAAAGGCATCAGATGATGCTCGCACATGGAGTAAAACACAATATCTTTTTCCAACACCATCTCGTTGTTTTCTGCATGAAAGGTTTTCGCAAGGTGCCCGCTGCTCTTTTGATCCATTCCTGCAAAAATCTCCTCATACATCCGTGCAATCCGGTCCGGGGTATCCCTTAACCCCTCTCTGTCTGCGTCCTCTCCGATTCCCTCCAACAACAGGGTAACCGCTTGTTTGATTTTCTCCTTATTTACCATGGGAGTCTCTCCTCGTCCATTTTCCGTCTTTTACAATTGCTGTCAGTTCTCCCAGATAAGAGAGGGAACCAAATGCAATGATGACCGCATCGTCTCCGGCGATCAGATACGCCATTTCCACAGCCTCTTCCAGACTGTCCGCCGCCGTGACCCTGCCGTGGTACGCCGCCACAGCCTGCGCCAGCTCATAGGCGTCCATCGCTCTCGCATTATGGGGCGTCTTAACCGTAATGATGCTGTCCGCATAAGGATAAGTCGCCTGAATTATTTTATCATATTCCTTATCCTTTAGTACTCCCATTATATAAATTATTTTCCTATTTGTAAAATAAAACTCTATGGTATCCGCAAGAGATTTCGCCGCCGCCTCGTTGTGGGCGCCGTCGATATAAAAATCCGGTTTCTTTGCAATCCGTTCAAACCTGCCGTGCCAGGAAATCCCCGCAAACGCCTCTTTGATCTTTTCCTTTGGCAGCCGGTAACCGAATGTGTCCCGCAGGCAGTCCAACACCTCCAAAGCCGCGGCGGCATTGGCAAGCTGATAAGTGCCCCGCAGAGAAAGCTTCATTCCCTTATGGTCTTTATAAGCAAACCGCAGCCCCTGATCCGAAGCGCCGGAAAGCTTCGCCCGGCTCGGGTCCGCAATCCGAAGCGCCGCCCCAAGACTTCGGCATTCTTCCCTGATTACCGCTTCCGCCTCCGGTTCCTGCCAGGCGCTGACCACCTGTCCGCCTTCTTTGATAATGCCCGCCTTTACTTTGGCAATCTCTGTAAGCGTATGTCCCAAAAACTGCATATGATCCATGCTGATAGAAGAAAGCACCGAAACCATCGTCGTCGTGACGATATTGGTAGCGTCGGTTTCCCCTCCCATGCCGGTCTCTAACACCACCACGTCGCATTTCTTTTCTTTAAAATATAAAAAGCCCAGCGCCGTCTCAAATTCAAAAGGGGTCGGATGGGGCAGTCCATCCGCCGCCATATCGTCGCAGACGGCTTTTACCCGCTCCGTATACTCGCACAGCGCCTTTTTGGAAATCATGCGCCCGTTGATCTGAAACCGCTCCCTGTAGTCGATAAGCGTCGGCGAAATGTACCGCCCGGTTTTATAACCGCATGCCGCAAGCGTCTCGGATACCATGGCAAGGATGCTTCCCTTGCCGTTGGTTCCCGCTATGTGGATAAATTTCAAATCGTTTTGAGGATTGCCCAGCCTTTCGCAAAGATTCGTTATGTTTTGCAGACCTAAGCAACTGCCCAGAACCTGCAGGCTCTCTATATAATCAAAGGTTTCTTTTTCCGTCATTTCAATCTGCCTTTCTCCGATTGTATGTCCGCCGCGCCGTTTCGCGACCGATGCCGCCATTTCTGCGACCACCGCCGTTTCTGCGACCGCCGCACGCCGCATACGACTTGACCCACTTATTATACCACGCCGGCAGGATCTCCGCATTTTTTATCCGTAAATTTTACCTGAATAAAATTTTCACAACCGGAAATACTTTAGCTATGATCAAAAATTTTTTTACCTGCGGACTGGTGGGATGGTGTCTGGAAATCCTGTTCACCGCCTTCAACGGTCTGAAAAACAAAGAGTTCAAATTAAAAGGAAACACATCGTTATGGATGTTTCCCATATACGGTCTGGCGGCTTTTTTCAGACCAGCGTACCGGCTGATTAAGAAATGGCCCATGGCGCTCCGGGGATTGTTTTATACCGTCTGCATCTTTACGACGGAATTTCTGACAGGGCGCGCCCTGAAAAAGAAAAAGATCTGTCCCTGGGACTATCAGGGCACTCCGTTTAACATCGATGGCGTCATCCGGATCGATTATGCGCCCTACTGGTTCGGAACGGGACTTTTGTACGAATATATCCTGAACCACCAGCACCGGGAAAAGGGAGACTGAAGGTCCGGTCCCGCCGGTATTTTACTTTTGCAATACCTCGTCACAATTTATTGTGATGATGTATTATATATATCCTCCCCTAAACTTGGAAGGGGCTGCCGATATCC